>ERZ773221.161-NODE-161-length-83502-cov-18.135152_pt1 | contig 83502 bp, 122 predicted proteins | sample MGYA00580994_ERZ773221 | MGnify/ENA primary metagenome ERZ773221 (study PRJEB29015, sample SAMEA2737758) | human gut metagenome | biome: human gut; feature: human-associated habitat; material: faeces | place: China | collected 2012 ... | reverse complement strand
AGATTGGAAGTTCTGGAAATTACGCCCAGATTGGAAGTTCTGGATATTCCGCCCAGATTGGAAGTTCTGGAGATTACGCCCAGATTGGAAGTTCTGGAAATTACGCCCAGATTGGAAGTTCTGGATATTCCGCCCAGATTGGAAGTTCTGGAGATTCCGCCCAGATTGGAAGTTCTGGATATTCCGCCAAGATTGGAAGTTCTGGAAATTACGCCCAGATTGGAAGTTCTGGAAATTACGCCCAGATTGGAAGTTCTGGATATTCCGCCCAGATTGGAAGTTCTGGAGATTACGCCCAGATTGGAAGTTCTGGAAATTACGCCCAGATTGGAAGTTCTGGATATTCCGCCCAGATTGGAAGTTCTGGAGATTCCGCCCAGATTGGAAGTTCTGGATATTCCGCCAAGATTGGAAGTTCTGGAAATTACGCCCAGATTGGAAGTTCTGGAAATTACGCCCAGATTGGAAGTTCTGGATATTCCGCCAAGATTGGAAGTTCTGGAAATTACGCCCAGATTGGAAGTTCTGGAAATTACGCCAAGATTGGAAGTTCTGGAAATTCCGCCAAGATTGGAAGTTCTGGATATTCCGCCAAGATTGAATCAACTGGCAAAAACGCTGTTGTAATGGCAGCTGGATACAAGTCTATTGCAAAGGCAAAAATCGGAAGTTGGATTACTTTAGCAGAATGGGTTCAAGAAGATGGGGAATGGATTCCTAAGTGCGTAAAAACGGAACATGTTGACGGAACGAGGATCAAAGAAGATGTATTTTATCGCCTTGTTGACGGAAATTTTTGTGAAGTTAAATAAAAATTGGTGGAGTGAAAAATGGAAGAATTAAAAAGCAAAGTGACTCTTTCTGGCATTCTTTCAGGGGTTTCTACTCCCATCAATTATATCCCTAGTATGTACGAATCTACGATAGCGGTAAAACGTAAAAATGGCGAATTTGATTTTATTCAAGTGGTCATTCCTAACGGCTTGCTTGATGGGATTGATCGTTCCATAAAATGGGTTCAAGTTTCTGGTTTGCTGAGAAGTAGACAGGTTATTGAATATGGTCGTACACGATTGAGAATTTACGTTTACGTCAGTGAAATCAAGAATATTGAAGAATCAGCAGTGGGCGAAAATCAAATTACCATTTTGGGAAGCATAAAAGGGATGCCAATGATTAAGGATTTGCTTCCCTCAAATATGGTTGTTAATTTATCCGTCAGTATCGATCGTCATGGCAATGAGAAAATAATAGATTGCATCCCATGTGTTCTTTGGTCGAATGTGGCGAAATCAGCGGCTTTCTTGCGCGATGGAGATATTGTTACAATTTGTGGAAGAATGCAGAGCCGGAGTTTTTTTGACAAAAAAATAAGGTTGTGGAGGATAGTAAACGAAATAGCAGTCAATCATTTTACTGTTATCAAAAGGAAAGCGAGGGTAAGAAAGAAGAATGAGCAGGGTATCAATTAAAAGAATCGAACTGACCGATTTCAAGGGGCAGCATGAAAAAGAAATCTTGTTAAATGGAACCAATGCTATTGTAGCAGGTAAGAATGGAAGTGGGAAAACAACATTGGCCGATAGTTGGTATTGGACGATGGCTGACAAGGACTACTTATTAAAGAATAATCCAGATATTCGACCAGATGATGGAAGAGATTGTGTTCCTCGGGTAGACATGGAACTGGAAATCGATGGAAAACCGCTCAATATTGCTAAATATCAGAAAAAGAGCGTTAGCAAGCCAAAAGCGGATGGAACGGTTCGGGTTACATTGTCCAACAAATATGAAATCAATGGTGTGGCAAAAACAGAGAAAGCCTTTCGAGAGGATATGGCAATCAAAGGGATTGATTTTGACAATTTTATTGTATTATCCCACATTGATGCTTTTACGAATCAGAAATTAGCAGATATGAGAAGTGTTGTTTTTTCTATGGCAAGTACGCATCCTGATTTAGAGATTGCACAGGAATGTGCGGACTGTGAAGAAGTGGCTAAATTGCTGAATGATTATCGACTGGATGAGATCGAGGCGATGAATAAAGCCAAGAAGAAAAATGCTGACGAGCGGATTGATTCGATTCCAAACCAGATTAAAGGCTTGGAAATGGCAAAGGTTGATATTGATGTGGCAGAACTGGAATTGCAGAAAAATGCTATTAAAGAGCGGATGAATCAGATTCAGAAACAGTTGGATTCTATTTCTGATGACAGCCAGGTGGATGCTCTCCGCTTAAAAATGAATGAAATCAAAGCATTGATGATTGAAGAAGAGGAAAAAGCCCAGAAAAAAGTCGATGAAGAGTATCGGCGAAGAAAGGAAGAATTTAATCGCACAACATCAGAAAAGGAAGAATTGGAAAGAAGGATTTCTAATGTCCAAATGGATTTAAGACATGCCGAGAGCGGAATCACCAGAAATGCCCTGGAATTGCAGAATGCGAGAGGAAGATACAAGACTCTTCGAGACTCTACATATGATGATTCTGAAATTCAGAAGATTGAAGCAGAGTCATTTGGTGATGAACTTTCCATTTGCCCGACTTGTGGACAAAAAATGCTAGACGAGCAGATAGAACAGGCTAAAGAACAGTTTGAATCTTCCAAGAAAAAGCGGCTTGATATGGCTCGAAAAGCAAAAGAAGATTGGGAACTGCGAAAGAAGGTACAGTTAAATTCAATCGCAGCAGAGGGAAACGCAGCAAAAACGGATTTAGAAGAGTCTCAGAAAGCCAAAGAAGAATCAGAAAGTTCCGTCTCAGTATTGGAAGATGAACTGGCTAAGATTGCCGCAGAAAACAAAGTGGCAGAGGATGCCATGAAAAATTTCCAGAAAACTGCATCAATGGACGAAAATAAAATGTATCAAGAATACAGCAAACAGCTCGAGTCTTTAAAAGAGGAAATTCAGGTTCTTCCTAATTTGGCAGATAAAAAAGCAGAATATAATCATCTGCTGAGCGACAAACAATCAGAGTTAATTTCAGTAGAACAGGAAATCTCAAAATCATGGAATAATGAATCAATTGATGAGCAGATTTCTCAGTTGAAAGAGGCCTTACGGGAAAACGCACAAAGAAGTGCCGATGCAGATAGGATTCTCTTCCAAGTTAAAACGATCCGTATGAAGAAAAACGAAACACTGGACGAAGAAGTGAATTCTTATTTTTCTGGTGTAAAGGTACAGCTTTACACGTACCAGAAAAATGGAGATGCTATGGATGCCTGTGATTGGTTTGTATTTGATGATTCCAACAAGAAATGGACAAAGCTGATTGGATGTGCAAATACTGCTCTGGCGATTAAAGGGAAGATCGCAATTATTAATGGATTGCAGAATTATTTTGGAATGCATTTCCCGGTATTTGTTGATTATGCAGCTGAATTGGATGATTCCAATATGAAGAGCATCAACGCCGATTGTCAGATCATCTTTTTAAAGGTAACAAATCAGGAACTTTCTGTATCAGCAGTATAAAAGACGTATTTACTTTGCTCTGTTAGGTCGTGGAGTAGTGTAGAAAAGTTCGGTTCTGCGAAGCAAGGGCGAAGCTGCGTTTTGAACAGAATAGTTGTGGAAAAGAACGGTGAAGCAGGGATGAGTCTCGTTTAGTCTTGCATCGGAATTGTATGGATGGATTGGCGAAGTGATGATTAGAAAAGGAACAGTAAAGTTGGGACCTGTGGAGGGATAGTGTGGTGTAGATTTGAACCGTTAAGGAAAAGAGAAGTTTAGATAAGTGGTGCATGGGAAGTGCATAGATGAGTTAAGAAGAACGCGGAATTGAATAGAAAAGGCCTAGCTTTGAACAGTATCGCAATGCATTGGATTGGGTTAGTGAAAAAATGAACTGGAATGGCATAGCGCAGAAATGTGACGCACCGAAATGGTACTGAATTGTAATGCCGTGAAAAGGAATGAAAACGCAATGGTTATGAACAGTTACGCTTAGTTTGGTAGTGAAATGGAAAAGCGATGTATTGAAAAGGAATCGCGTAGAGAAGTAGTGTTTTGCTAAAAAATAAAAATTGAAAGGAAATCAGAAAAATGAAAGAAATGAAAGTTAGATTAACATTCACAGAGGAAGTGTTAGGAACAGCAAGCAATGATAAGGAGATTCATGCAGAGTTCATTGCTTCTAAAGCGCCGGACGCACTGTCCAGAGAGGAGGAAATTGCAGTGATTGGTGTAGATGAGGCGATTGCAAAAGGAAAGACCGTATTCCCAAAGGATGAAAACGGGCATCCATTTCTGTTCGATTATCAGATTAAGGGATTCTTCAAAAATGCGGCAAAAGCATTTGGCTATGTTGGTGGCAGCAGTAAATTACCTGCATACAAAACAAAAATTGATAATCTGGTGTTTATCCGGGAGAGACGCATCCCATTTATTATTCCTGATGGAGAAGAAATTGGAGATTGCCAGCGCCCACTTAGAGCACAGACAGCACAGGGAGAACGGATTTCATTAGCAAACAGTGAAACTGTTCCGGCAGGTACGCAGGTGGAATTTACCATTATGGTTATGGTGGATTCGCTTATGAAAAATGTCATTGAATGGCTGGATTACGGGCAGCTGAATGGAATAGGTCAGTGGCATAATTCCGGGAAAGGAAGATTTACTTGGACTGATATTTCTGCAACGGAATAGAGTAGAGAAGTAAAGCGATGTAACGGAAGAGTACCGATTCGAAATGAAAAGGAACTGTTTTGTTAGGAGATGATCGGTTCAGTCAACCAAAAAATTATATGAGGAGGATAAAAATGATTAAGGCAACGGTAAATGAGGATAGTTGTGGAGTTGAAATCTCTGGTAAAGGGGGAGATATTCTTACAGAGTTTTCTAGCATTGCTAGAAGTATGTTTGAAACATTTCCAGAAATAATAGTTAAACACGCAATGCTTTGGGGAGAGAGTATGGCTGATAAAAGCAAAGTTGAAAAGCATATGTCTTCAGATTCGCGCAACATGGAAAAAGCGCTCCGCGCACTTGCGGAAGAATTAAAAAAAATGGAGGAAGTATAAGATGACAGCAGCAAAACAGGAAGTTCAGAAACAGCAGACAGCAACTGATTTGGTGGTAAACAATTCATTTATTAACGGTTTAACTCATCAGCTGGAAGAAAAGTGTAAATACGGAATGTCATTTCCGGCAGATTACAATCTAGCCAATGCATTGACAGGCGCATATCTGGTGTTAAAAGAAACCAAGGATAGAAACAATAAGCCAATCCTTGAAAGTTGTTCACAGGCAAGTATCGCCAACAGCTTAATGGATATGGCAACATTAGGGCTTTCTGTCCAGAAAAAGCAGGGGTATTTCATTGCTTACGGAGGTCAGTGTCAGTTCCAGCGTTCATACTTCGGAAATATTACCATTGCCAGACGCTACGGATTGAAAGAAATTCGTGCAGAAGTTATCTACGAGGGAGATGAGTTTTCTTATCATATCGAAGACGGAAAAAAGGTTTTCGATTCTCATAAGCAGGATTTCATGAACATTGATACAGACAAGATCAAAGGCGCATATGCGATTTCCATCACTAAGTCTGGAGAGCATTATTTGGAAGTAATGAATGTGAACCAGATCAAGAAAGCATGGGCGCAGGGCTTTGGATATAAGGAAGGTGGAAATGGAACCCACGCGAAGTTTACGGATCAGATGGTAAAGAAAACGGTTATTAATCGTGCATTGAAAATGTTCATGAATACGTATGGAGATGGGTACATGCAGGAGGCAAGCGACAGAAGCGAAACTGTATCATCCGATGATATGACAGCAAAGGATATGGCATACGATATCGAAACGAAAGCCAACAAAGATGAGTTCATGGAAGATGTGCCAGATACGGTAGAAGCTGAAACAATTGAACCGGAAGTTGTAAACGAGGAAAGCATTCCAGAAGAAGTGCCGGAGTTTATGGAGGACTAGAAATGCCGAAATGCTCAACTTTAGAAGAAGTGATACGTGATATGAAATCAGGAGTTTTTTGATTTCACGAAAGACGGAGACTGCAGCAATTGCGGTAATTGTTGTTCTGATTTACTTCCAATATCTAATAAGGAAATCAAAGAAATCAAAAGATACATTCACAAGAACAAGATTAAAGAGTCAAAGCATTTCTTGCCAACGTCAGAGCGGATCGGGTGGGATTTAACCTGCTCATTCCGCGACAATGACAAGCAGAAGTGCACGATATACGAAGTCAGACCGGAAATCTGCCGGAGCTTCAAATGTGATTATCCGGCAAAAGGAATCCAAATGAATAGAGATAGACTGGAAGGTAAGTATAATGTAGTGTCTGTCAGAAAAATGTTTTTCGGGGAGAAATAATTCATGAATAAGAATAATGGTTGGAAAGTTGGTTTAAGAAAGAGGAGGCTAAACATGTTAGGAGAAGCAATTGACAAACTGGCAGAATATGGGGATGAAACATACTGGATGCATTATGTGAAAAGTAGCGCATCAGATTTGGTGCATCTATTGAGCAAAACAAAAGAGGAAAAGAAATCAGGTAAAATTTTAGAAAGTGCTGACAGAGAAAATTTTGTTGGGTTGTTAGCAGATTTAATCATCAGTGCGGATGCGTTGTCTGTTTCATGCGGGTTGGACGATTCAGTTTCGAAAGAAATTAAAATTCGTCTGAAAAACATTTAGGAGGGAAAAACGATGATCGAAAAGATTGGCACCCCGGCCATGCTGGAGCAGATGGCAGAAGAAGCAGCGGAGCTGGCACAGGCGGCGCTTAAGCTGGCGCGGGTGTTAAGAGCGGAAAATCCGACGCCTGTGACACTAGAAGAGGCAAAAATGAATCTGACGGCGGAATTTACAGATGTGCAGCACTGCGCCGGAGAATTAAAACTGGAAACTGACTGGCGGCAGATTGACGCGAAAAACCGACGTTTTAAACAGCGCATGGATGAGATGGTGCTGTTTAAGGAGAGAGCCCGGATCCGCGAAGAAATCCTCGAGGAAGTGAAAGAGATGGGCGGTTGCGATGCATCGGATGAGTTCTAGAAAGGCTTTGATGCTGCGTGTGATGTGATCGCGGAAAAAGTTGCAGGAAGGTAGGTCATAGAATGAAAAAAATCGAAGATATATTAAACAGCGAGCGGATTTGGGGGCACACCATCGTATTTCCGGTTCATAGCGCATGGATCAAACTTCCTGATTGTGGGACGTGCAGTGTGATATGGAGTGAAAACGAGGACGGAATGGAGCATGTATCCGTGTCTCCGAAGAAAAAGTTCAGAGTTCCCACTTGGGATGATATGTGCGTGCTGAAAGACGTCTTTTTCGAAGATGAGGAAGAAGCCTATCAGATCCATCCGAAAAAGAGTGAATATGTCAATGTTGTGGAGAACTGCCTGCATCTTTGGAAGCCGAAGGGGCATGAAATCAATGAGTTAATAAGCAAGGGGGAAGTATGAGCGAAAAATGCAATAGAGCGTGCTGGAACTGCTGGTATGATGAGTTTTGCGACTGGCATCCGGCGGGGGATGAAGATGCGTGCGAGGAGTACATAGCAGATGAAGAGGGTTAAGTGGTTATATTACAGTATCAGTTGGAGAGAAACGAAGTAAATTTCGATTTCTTGCGAGGAGGTGAAATCTTGGAGAAAGTAATTAAATATAGATGTTCTGAATGTGGAGAATTATTTGACACACCTGAAAAAGCATTAGCACATGAAATAAGACATGAAAGAATTGAGAAGGCTAATGAGATGCTTAATGAAGGATACACATTAAAGCAAATCAATGACGAGTGTGAGATTTGGAGATCTGTGCCTGAACATTTAAAGAATGTAAATAAGGATAACTGCTTCAAAATCAGTTATTGGCAATGTTGTGATAAACCTGCATATCGAATTACTAATATCTTTTTTGACGGAAAGGTAAATGTAAGAGGTTGTGGTTCATGGAATGGGTATTATGGCAATCCACTTAGATTAGATAGTAGCGATTTAAAAAATCCAAGACCAAAAGAAGAGTTATTTATAGATAGTAGATATACAAGCAGATGGTAATTATATTTGGAGAATAATATATTGAAAGAGAGGTACATATATGCCAGTACATGATGATTTAGGCGTTAGGATGAAAACATTTGACGGAGGAATACACGGATGTTTTTCAGTGCGCCTCTGAATTATTAATTCCGGTGGACTAGCAGCAAATTAACGAAAAAGTAGAACGTTTTCTGGATAGATGGGAAGAAAAAGAACGATGAAGGTAATGATCACACCAAGAAAACCGGACGAAGTAGGCGGCTATCTCATGATGCCGCTGGTGGCAAATGTGCCAAAAGGTCGCCCAGGTTGGAAAATGGTTAATTTTTCCAGATACGCGAGGACAATAGTAAACCATGATAAGAACTTTAAAGAAATAAGCGGAGAAAATCTGACCAAGGTGTTCTTCACAACAAAGGAAGAATGCCAAGAGTTTTGCGACTATCTTAATAAAATCGAAGAATCCGTTGGGTATGACCATGATCTGTACGGAGAACTTATAAAGGGAGACAGAGATGGAGAGGGAGAGTAAATCATGTTGGAACTGTGAATTTGATGATTTCTGTGATTGGGGGCGCATGGCTGACGAAAGTATCTGTGACAGATACCAGCTGGACAGCATCGATTCTATGCCGGAAGAGGTATAAATGTGAACATATCATTAAAAGTCATAAGGACAGGCAGTACGGATGGAAACTGCTATGCGATATGCGCAGATGACGAAATTCTTTTGTTGGATTTCGGATGTAGGTATCAGCAGATTCTTGAAGGTATTGATTTTAAAATTTCCAATGTAGTCGGGGCATTGCTGACCCACATACATGGAGATCATGCAAAATCATATAAAGAAGTCAGCAGAGCTGGGATTCCAGTATATGCGAACAGGGAGACAGCAGAGCAGTTAGAGATGGCCAAAGTAGCACCGGAAAAAATTGCGATTCCGATAGGAAGGTTTCTGGTTACTGCATTTTATGTACCGCATGACGATACACCGAATTATGCTTATCTAATTACATTACCAAATGGCGAAAAATTGCTATATGCAACAGACTTTGGGTATTTGCCATATACGTTCAAAAAAACCAAAATCACTCATTTTTTAATTGAGTGTAATCATCTGGACATGGCACCAGATAAAACATCTGGCAAGTATAAGCATAGTATTAAAGGGCATTCTTCGTTATCAACAGTAAAGAAGATCATGCAGATTAACAAATCACCTAATCTGTCAAATGTGATTTTATGTCACTTATCAGAAAGCTGGGGAAATCCAGAAATAATGCAACATGAGATTGAAACTGTTGTTGGAGATGAAGTGTCTGTGAAAATTGCGCATTCTGGTTTGATTTGCGAATTGTCAGAAATTCCGTTTTAAGGCAGAAACATCTTGACAACCACAAATTAACACATGAGGATAAGATACATTTAAGAAAGAGAGGTAACAGAACATTGAACAAAGTAATACTGATGGGAAGATTAACAAGAGATCCGGAAGTCAGATACACCCAGGGAGAAAAGCCAATGGCAATTGCCAGTTTTTCATTGGCGATAGATCGTGCCAACAAGAATAAAGATGGCAATGAACAGACGGCTGATTTTATCAACTGCGTTGCTTTTGAAAAAAACGGAGAATTCGCAGAAAAGTATCTCCATAAAGGAACCAAAGTTATTGTCGAAGGACATATTCAGACTGGTAGCTATACCAATCGTGATGGAAAGAAAGTTTATACCACAGAGGTCTATATTGAGCGTATAGAGTTTGCAGAAAGCAAATTGTCGTCAGAGAACAACGTTCAGAACGAGCAGAGTGCACCTACGGCAACGCCAAATGATGGGTTCATGAACATTCCAGATAACGTGGAAGATGCAGGATTGCCGTTCAACTAAATCGATCAGCAAATTTTCCAGACTCATTTCGGTGGGTCTGGAAGAAAGAGGAATATATGGATTTTTTAGACTTTTTTGCCGGTATTGGAGGATTCCGAAGAGGGATGGAGTTAGCCGGTCATAAATGCGTCGGATTTTGCGAATTTGATAAATTTGCTACAGCTAGTTACACTTCTATGCATTTATTGACAGAAGAACAGAGAAAATATTTAAACACTCTTCCATTAAATAAACGGCAAAAAGAGATTCTTAAAGAGGAGTATCGAAATGGAGAATGGTATGCAAATGACATTCGCAGAGTGTATGCCGGAGACATTCCAAAAGCAAATTGCTGGTGCTTCGGATTCCCATGTAATGACATATCAGTTGCAGGAAAACAACTCGGATTTCGAGGAAACCGTTCAAGCCTGTTTTTCAGAGTTATGTACCTTATCAGACAGCTCGAAGAAGAAAATAAACCCACTTACCTTTTCATTGAAAACGTTAAAAATCTGCTTAGTGTTAATGGTGGATGGGATTTCGCCAGACTGCTCATTGAAATGGATGAGGGGGGTATGATGTTGAATGGCAGGTGCTTAACTCCAAAGATTTCGGAGTGCCACAGAACCGGGAAAGATGTTTCATTATCGGACATCTTAGAGGAAGAAGTAGCGCAGAAGTATTTCCTATCGAAGGAGCAGGTGGAGAAAATCGCATTTCAATAAGTGGACATCACGTTGCTTTACCGTGTTTCATAGATTTGTGCTACCAAGGCTCTCAAACGACTGATATCGCCCGGTGCTTGAAAGCAAGATATTACAAAGGAATGGCGAATCATGCTGGGCAAGACAGTGGAATTGCGATTCCAGTATTAACACCAGATCGAGCAGAAAAACGTCAAAATGGACGTCGGTTCAAAGAGAATGGAGAACCAATGTTTACTTTAACAGCGCAGGATCGGCATGGTGTAGGAATTGGCATTGGAAATCCGATAGAGAAAGATTCTGATGGAATTTTCATCAAAATATCCGAAGAATTGACAGTTTATGCAGTATGGTATGAGAAATACCAATGCTATATTGCCATTCGAAAATTGACGCCAAAAGAATGCTTTAGACTTCAAGGATGGACGGATGATTATTTCGAAAAGGCTCAATTTGTTAATTCAGATAGTCAGCTTTATAAGCAAGCAGGGAATGGCGTGACTGTATCAGTAATTAGTGCTATTGGAGAGAGGATGAAATAAGTTCGTTGTTATAAGGAGAACCAAATGGAAAAGGATAGAAAACGAGTGTGTTGCAACTGCGACCATAATATCAGGTCTAATTCATCAGAGATCACATGTAGCTGTGAGTTAGATGGGCATCGCATCGGGTACGCGGAATGCATGCATGGATGGTGCCGTAGATGGAAGAAAGAAACAAAATGGGGGAGAGTGAGAAACAATGACTAAGAAACCGATATTCGATAGAAATTATTCAGATACATGTAGTTTGTATCATTGCGAATGTGGGAACAGAGTCAAGGTCTTCCATGATGTTGGGACATTGAATAACAATGACGCGCCGAATTATTGCTGCAACTGCGGATGCAGATTTGATTGGAAGTCCAAATAAAGGAGCGTAAGATTTTACAATGCAAAAACCAAATTACAGACAAATCTATGCTATGAAAGCACAGAGAGAGAAGAAGATACAGGAGATATGCCCTGGCATTCCATACAAAAGCGGAATCTATGTTTTTTATCGCATAGATGAAGCCGGAATCCGGAGAGCCTATTGCGGGCAGGCGGTTTCATTATGCGAACGTTGCGCTTCACATCTTGCGGAGTATGATCATATCGCATTGAGCTTGAAGAAACATGGCTTTCGCAGCACAGAGAATCCGTATGGATGGGCATTGAAATTCAAGGTTTATCCTAAAAACAAACTTGACGAAGAAGAAGTGTCAACTATTAAAGCACTTGCTGATGCAGGCTATCAGATGTACAACGTCACAGCCGGATCTCAAGGAGTTGGAAAGCAGGTAGTAGGGCAGTACAAGTCGCCCAAGAACTATCATCAAGGCATCCAGCAGGGGAAGAAATCTCTTGCCAAGGAACTTTCTGGAATCGCAGAAAAACATCTTGTTATCGGCTTGAAACCAGAAAAGCAGGGGAACAAGGTTTCAGAACGGCAGCTTGAAAAATTTATGAATTTGATTAATGAAGACAATTATTTGACAGGAAAGGAATAACGAATGCCCGGTAAACCGGGTTGGTGCGTAGTGAACGGCGGTGACGTACCGAAAAATTTCAACACCGTGGCCATAAGGCTTTCGCCGGAAACGGCGTAGGTCGTATAAGGGCAAACGAATGGTGATCCACGATACAGCATTTGTAGCGTGGTGTTATGACAAAAAAAGTGTGTTGGGTTTCGGCAGGAATAAGCAGTTTTATGGCAGGATATCTTGCAGGTGATGTAGATGAGTGGATCTACATAGACATTAAAGACCAGCACCCAGATAGTTTAAGATTCATTAAAGATTGTGAATCAGCCATTGGGAAACCAATTCAAGTGTTGCGTTCCAATGAATACACTTGCGTGGATGATTGTGTGAGAGCATTTGGAGGATTCAGAAATCCAGGAAATGGATTTGCACCGTGTACCAATTGGATGAAGAAGCGTGTCAGAAAGGAGTGGGAAAATAGAAACAAGGATTATGAACTGATTTATGTATGGGGGTTTGATTTTAAAGAAAAATCAAGAGCGGAACGAACGGTTGAATCGAATCCGCAGGCTAGACATGAATTTCCGCTTATAGATAGGAATCTGTCAAAAGAAGAAGTTCATGGACTATTTGAGAGAACATTCCCATTCAAACGCCCTTTTATGTATGAATTGGGATATCCGAACAACAACTGCCTCGGCTGCACGAAAGGAGGCATGGGATATTGGAATAAGATCAGAAAAGATTTTCCAGATGTTTTCAAAAGTAGATCCGAATTAGAACGATTGGTCGGACATTCTATTTTGAAAGACAGTAAGGGATCTCCTATTTACTTGGATGAACTGGATCCAAACAGAGGAAACATGAATACAGAAGTTTTCCCAGAATGTGGGATTATGTGCTATTTGAACTCATAAAACACTTGACAGCCACAAATTTATACATGAAGATATAAATACTTCAAACAATCTCAGCTATGAGTGATAGCGATTTTTTATTCAGACGTCCGGCAATTCTGCCGGAAAATTCCAAAATTTAATACTTTAGAAAGGAACCGAACCTCCGGCCGGGGTAACGATATATCGGGTTCCTTGAAACAATGAAAAAAAAGTTAAAATGTGAAATTTATCGTGACTCGATGCAAAATTACAAAAAATACGCGATACCTCCGGCACAGCTTGTTATTGCAGACGTGCCGTATAATGTGGGTTCTAATTTTTATGGAAGCAATCCGATGTGGTACAAAGGCGGAAACAATAAAAATGGAGAAAGCAAACTTGCCGGTAAAGCAGCTTTTAACAGTGATTTTAACTTCAATTTATATGAGTATTTCCATTTTTGTTCAAAAATGCTCAAAAAAGATGATACAAAACCAGTTCCAAGAGGAAGAAGCTCAAACAGTCCATGCATGATTGTATTCTGTGCCTTTGAGCAAATTCCAGTGCTTATTTCAGCAGCGAAAAAACATGGTTTTGTAAATTACACGCCATTAATTTTTGTGAAGAATTATAGCCCACAGGTTTTAAAAGCCAACATGAGGGTGGTTGGAGCCACAGAATATGCGTTACTGTTCTATCGCGGTCGATTGCCTAAATTTAGAAATGGAGCGCAACTAGACGAGAACGGAAAAACCATCCGCGGAACCGGTCATATGGTATTTAACTGGTTTACATGGGAAAAGGATGGAAAAGACATTCCTAAGATTCATCCAGCACAGAAGCCAGTATCTGTTTTAAAACGCTTGATTGAAATTTTTACAGATCCCGGGGATGTAGTAATTGATCCATGCTGCGGAAGTGGCACCACTTTGAGAGCGGCAGCGGAGCTTGGAAGAAGTTCTTTTGGCTTTGAAATTGACCGAAATTTTTACAACAGAGCTAAAATTGAAATGCTTGTTTTTGAAAGAGATGCACAGATGGATTTTTCGGATTTTCCAGATGTATTGCCCGAGCAAGGAAGTGATTGGTATGCCAAGACGTGAACATTATAAAAAGTGCAAGGAAAATGCCATCTGCCCCAGATGTGGCAAACCATCAGATAGTGGAAAAGTTTATTGCAAAACGTGCAGAGCGGCGATGAAAGCCAAAAGAGAACATGACAAAAAGACAATTTCTCGTTCTGAAAGACCTAACTATGGCATCTGCTATATTTGTGGAAAAGAACAGGTAATGGAGAATAAGAAAGTTTGTCCAAAATGCTATAAACAGAGAATTTTGTCTATTAACCAGTGTATTAAATCAAGAGACGAAAGCTACAAGGCTTATTGGAAACAAAGTATGAATTAGGAGGTATGGAGCAGTGAGCAGTATGAACGAATTCTGTATTGAATGGACGAAAGATAGAGATTATGCGACAGTAACAGCGCCATCTGGAACAGCATTAAAAAGCAAACTGATCGCATTGGCAGAAAAACGCCCAGAAGAAGTAAAACGGGTGTTTGAAAATGTGGATGGTTCAGTTTTGTATCATGTGCCGGTTAAATATATCAAGGTCAGTCCTCCAAAAAAGGTTTCAGAAGAACAGAAGAATCAGGCAGCTGAAAGATTAAAAAAAATGTGGGAAGAACGTAGAATTGGCGATGACCCAGAAGATGATGGCGGAGAACTGTAACAAGTTCTCCCCATTAAAAGATAAACAGGAAAGGAAAAACCACTATGCCTACAATTGAAGTAGATATAAGAAAACATATTATAGAAACGCTGAAAACCGAAGAGCCGTTATGCATCACGGAAATATCTTCCAGACTGAATTTACCAAGAGAAAAGACAGCTCCAGTTGTTAATAGAATGGAGATTGCTGGAATCCTGGTAAGAGCCAATAAGCCGCACGAGAAAGAACTGTATTATTATCGGGCAGAGCCAGATAAAACAGTAGAAGAAGCGCTTGCTAAATCCGCTTCAATTCCAATTTATAAAAGTGAACTTGTACAAGCTGCAAAGAAATGCAAGATTGGCAGTAATATTCGTGTATTCAACAATAAAATCTGGAATCGAAACGATGATTCTTGGGGGAAAGTTGAAATGGCAACTGTTATTGCAAAGTATCCATTCCTTGTCAGATTGAGTAATGGATGTTGCGTATCTTATGCACAATTAGCATTGTACTATCGTTCCCCAGGGCGTAGAAGATGTATCATGTAGGAGTAATGATGGGAAGAAAATATACAGTATTTGCAGTGGATTTTGATGGGACTCTTTGTGAGAGTGCCTTTCCTGGAATTGGAGTCCCGAATATGTCTTTGATTCGTTATCTGATAGCGAAAAGGGCATCTGGAGACAAAGTGATTCTTTGGACGTGTCGTTGTAATGATAGGCTTAAAGAAGCGGTCGATTTTTGCAAAAAGTACGGATTAGAATTTGATGCAGTAAACGAAAATCTAGCAGATCTTGTCAATTTCTGGGGTAACGATCCCAGGAAGATATCCGCAGACGTTTACATTGATGATAAAGCGGTAAACAAACCAAAATGGAGAGTTCCTTATAAAGAGTAGGAGGGGTTGAAATGTCTGGAGTAAAATGGATTAGGATTAAAACAAACATATCGTTAGATGCTAAATTTAAGCAAATCGATACAATGCCGGATGCGGATTCAATAGAGTGCATGTGGTTTAAACTTATTCGTTTTTCTGGACGGCTGATTAATGATGGAATTTTCCTTATCAATGATAAAATGGCATATTCTGAACAGATGTTATCTAAGGAGTTCAATCGCCCGATAGAATTAATTAGAAAAGCCATGAATACTTTTTATAAACTGAGAATGATTGACATTGAATATGAAGAAAGCGACATGGAAAAACAAATAGTAGCTTCGAAAACTTCTGACAAAGCCAAACCAGAAAAAGAAAGCACACATTTTGTTAAACTGCGCACAAATGAACAGAATTTCAAAGCAATTATTGCGGGGAATGAATCTTTTTCTGCCATTTCCAGCAATTCTGATTTCTACAATAGCGTATTGATGTGGATGCAGCACAAAGATGGGAAACTGCCAAAAGCGCAGAATCACTATAATTCAGAGCTATCTATGACTCGTCTGTTAAATCAGATGATTCGATATGCTGATAAATTTGGAATTACGGCAGTACGCTTGGCAATTGATTCTGCAATATCAGCCAATTACATGGGGATTGTTTGGAATCGAATGGATGAATTCAAAAAGGATGCGGATTTAGCGTCTGATGATTCATCAAATGATAGATTTTCCGTACTTTCAGCAGACTTCCGTGCAGAACTTGAAAAATCAGGTGTAATTGTTAATCAAGCAATCAATTACGCTAAATTAACGACAGAACAGGCCGATAAAATAAGGGCGGCAGGAGTGACGATATAATGCAGTATAAATTCAATCAACAGGATGCATGGGATTTTGCCAGAACCATTGGGGAACAGCCAAAGATGAAAGGAGATGAGTTGCATTTCCGCATCTGTCCATACTGTAAAGGTGGAGATAGCAGAGACAGCAATACATTCTCTATCAACATGAAAACAGGTCAATTTAAGTGCTTGCGTGAATCATGCAGTGCAACAGGTAATATGGTAACACTTGCAAAAGATTTTAATTTCAAACTGAGCGGAGATTTCGGAGAATATATCCATCCGACAAAGCAGTTCAGAAAATTGAAAACACCAGATGCACCGATTGTTCCGAAAGATCCGGCAATAACTTATTTGGAATCGAGAGGGATTTCTTCTGAAACAGCCAAGCAGTATGAGATAACTGTCCAGAATGGTCACGAAAACGTCTTGGTATTTCCGTTCTATGACGAAAAAGGTAAAATGCAGTTCGTCAAATATCGGAAAACTGATTTTGATAAAGAAAAAGATAAAGCTAAAGAATGGTGTGAGTCCAACTGTAAACCGATTTTATTTGGCATGAAACAGTGTGTAGACTTCCATCAGTTAGTTATTACAGAGGGGCAACTAGATTCGTTATCTGTAGCAGAGGCAGGAATCAAAAATGCTGTTTCTGTTCCAACCGGGGCAAAAGGATTTACATGGGTTCCATATTGCTGGGATTGGGTAAGAAAATTTGAAGAGATTGTTGTGTTTGGAGACTACGAAAAAGAACACGTGACCCTTTTAGAAGAGATTAAATCCAGGTTTCCAAACAAAATTCGGGTAGTACAGCCAGATGATTATCAGAATTGTAAAGATGCAAATGAATTACTTCAAAAGCACGGAAAAGATGCTGTTAAATTGGCAGTAGAACACGCAGAGCTGCTTCCGGTAAAACGAATTAAACAGTTTGCGGACATCAAAAAGACTGATTTCAAAGATCTTCCAAAAATGAAAACTGGATTCAGAGAATTGGATCAGATTCTTGCGGGGGGCATTTTCTTTGGGGGAATCTTCCTAATAGCCGGTAAGCGAGGAGACGGTAAAAGTACATTTGCCAACCAGATCGCATTGAATGCAATCGATCAAGGATATCCAACACTTATCTATTCCGGAGAAATGACAGAAAATCAGTGTAAAAACTGGATGGATTTGCAGGCTGCCGGTCCAAATAATATAGCAGAAAATTACAATCCAGATAACACAAAATATCAATTTGTTACTACCCCAATTCAAAATCGGCTTAATGATTGGTACTGGAATAAAATGTACCTTTATGACAATTCCATCATTGACGATGATGAACAGGAAGATTTAATCAAAACAATCACAGATGCCATCATGCAGTATGGAATTAAAGTAGTATTGATCGATAACCTCATGACTGCCTTGGACTTGGACGTAGAAGAAGAATCAAATAAATTTGAAAAGCAATCAAAATTCGTCAACAAATTGAGAAAATTGGCATATAAATTCAATATTATCATCATGCTAGTAGCACATCGACGGAAAAGCAATATGACCACCGACGTAAATGATGAGGTCTCCGGTTCTGGAGATATTACCAACATGGCGACCGTAGTAGTTAGCTATGATAGAGATGACAATTTAGGCGATGATCAGAGACGATTGGTATTATCAAAAAGCCGATTGATCGGAAAATTGTACTATAAAGGATATATCTTACAGTACGATGAGAAATCAAAGCGTATTTTTTCCAGTGCTAATGAATTACACCGTAAATTCGGATGGGAAAAATCGCTGGATGCCGAAAACGATGGATTTATTGATGCAGGGGAGATTGTGTTTGTATGACAAAGGAAATGAAAAATGCGGATGTAATGTCCTTGATGAACGATGTGCACAACGTCTTTTTCTTGAAATATCGAAATTTAACGCCAAAGGATATGTCAGACGGGAAATGGGATGAAATTGTAAATGACGTGGGAGCTCTCACTGAAAAATATAAAGAATTTACACACCGTACCTATAAAGATGGTCAAATGCAAGAAGTTTTGACAGCAGTTCCGATGATCATGTGGTTTTTAGAGATTTTGGAACGTAGATTGAACAGTTCGGAAAAGTCGAACAGTTGAACAACGAGAAGGTATAAGTATGACACGCGCAGAAAGAAGAAGAGCGGAAAGAGAAAATAAGGTAGCTCAGACCCGCTATGAATATACCAACGAGCAGATTGAACAGATTAAAAATCAGGCAGTAGCCGAAGCCGCGGAAAGAATCAAGGCAAAAACCAGAGCGGAAATTGACAAACATATCGATGAAGAATGGAGAAAGAGAGAAGAATTTTTCTCTGGAACTGATGAGACTGAACGAATGCAGAAAGCACTCTGTTTACTGATGTCGGTACCGGTCAAGGTTTTGTGTGAAGACTTTGGATGGAAAAGCCCTCGATGGAAAAATGATATGCATAACAAACTGTGGCGTTTTGTAGATGCAGTTATAAAGGAAGTAAACAGAGTCAGCGACGATCAAGCCATTGACATCAGACGATATGGAGAAGAAGTTACACAAAAGTTCGGAATCGAATTCGTAATGCAGGATTTAAAATAAGAAGGGAGAACGTTTTATGAATAACTTAATGATTTTTGAATGACACGATGTAGAGGTATTTGAACTGAATGGACAGATATTATTTAATCCGTACCATGTAGGTGCTTGCCTAGAGTTGGGTGACAGTTCAGTGAAGATGGCTGTTGCAAAATGAATGAGAAATAGGTTGTTAAGCTGACGAATTCTAAAGTCAATAAAGTTGACTTTAGAAAATTGCATAACACAGGCGAGAATTCCATGTCTTTGCACAATCAGAAAGAAGTGTAGCCAATGTATTATTCAGAAACATTCATGGAATTATACAATAAATGATTAAGGGGGTAACGGAAATGACGATTCCAACCATGATTACAATAAAAGAAGCTGCCGAAAAAACGGGCATTTCATACAGTAGAATTCGAACATTGTGTTTAGAAGGTAAAATTGTGCATATTAAAGCCGGAAGAAGATTTCTGATTAATTTAGAAAAGCTGATTGAATATTTGAACACAGGTGAACAGTGATTTTTTGACTTTTACATTTTTATTGTTAGTCGCTTCTGTCGACCATTTGTCGACCAAAGAGAGAAAACAATAGATAAAAGTAGATAAAAACAGAGAAAATAGAAAGTCGAGAAAGCCTTATAAATCAAGGCTTTCTCTGATTTAGAAAAATGTGGAGAAAAAGAAATTCCTCTTTCGTAATGCGTAGGTCGCCGGTTCAAGTCCGGCAGGGAGCTGATGAGTGGAAACCCTTGTAAATCAAGGGTTTTTCTTATGCCCGGATATAAAAAATTCTGTCCGCAAAGAGCGGATTTTTGCAATCTTATCGACCACTTATCGACCATCCAGAAAAGTTAGGCTTTGTTCGTCAGAACATTTTCCAGAGTATCAGCAGCTTTTCGGTCGAGTTCTTTTAGAGCATGGCTGTAAATATTTAGTGTTGTAGTTACGTCGGCATGTCCTAATCGGCTTGAAACCGTGCGAATATCAACATTTGAACCGATCAGCAGGGTGGCGGCGGTGTGCCTGAGCCCGTGGAGAGGAATAAGCGGTAGTCTGGCGCTTTCATCTGTCTGGGCGGCGTTGTAATTGTTGATAACGCGGTGTAAAATCTGGTAAGGCGTTTCAAGTCCCATCATTTCCCCATTCCAGCGGGTAAAGATATAACCGCCGTCTTTCCATTGGGAGCCAATCGAAAGCCTGTAATATGCCTGTTCTTCCTTCCATTCCCGCGCCAGTGAGAGAACGATCGCCGGAAGCGAGATAAGGCGGGCGGACTTTTTCGTCTTAGTGCTCTTCACGATGAGTTTTTTCTTTACGCGGCAAACGCTTTTCATTATGCTGACAGTTGCCTTTTCGAAGTTCAGATCATCCCATGTGAGGGCGATGAGTTCTCCTCGCCTGCATCCGGTAAAAATTGCCAGGTAAAAGAAAAACTTATATTGTGTCATGCTGCGTCGGTTTGCCCTGAGATCATCGAGGCGCTGCGCCGTGGTGTTGAGCGGGTGTGCCAGCCTTCCGGATGCAGTGTAATAGGCTGGATTATTCAGAGCTTCGAGAAAGTGTTCAGCTTCCGGTTGCGAGAAGAACACGATCTTCTCGTCTTCTGGCGTGTCCGGTGCTTTTATCTGTACGCGCTCCATCGGGTTCGCGGTTAGAAGATTCCAGCGGACAGCCTGCGAGAGCATAGCAGACAGAACTGCGGCTTTACGCTTGACCGTACCACATGAGAGCGTTTCCCCGGAACCGTCCGACTTTTTACGCTTCAGCAGAGTATTTACATATTCCTGCAAATAGAGCGGCGTGAGGTTTTCCAGCGTCATATATCCGAACGCGCTTATAAATTCATTGATAGCTGATTGAGTAGATTGTAGCGTTCGCGGTGCCTGGTTCTCTTCGGCGTATTCTGCCAGATACTTGGCGGCGTACTTCTCAAATGTCATAGTTTGCCCGTCTGTGTACTGCCCCGTTAATATCTTGCGTTCAAAGTCGGCTGCAAATGCATTGACTTCTCGTTCTATGACAGTTCTGGCTTTTTGCTTGCCTGTTTTCGTCAACAATTCAGGTGTGAATGTCACAGATCGGGTTATTTTCTTACCGACTGAATTACGCCCACAGCTGACAGTTATCAGGTAGGCTGATTCACTTTTCTTTTTAATGTATGCCATAATCAATCCTCCTTTTTGATTTAGAACAGTTAAAAACGGCGCCTTAGAACAGTCTAAGACGCCATATTACGGTTAAAGAAAAGGCAACTCAAACCATAACATAACCGTTCTTTTATAAAAATTGTACCACACCACGGACGGCATTAATAGATGTATAAAAAAATTTAGAATAATTTAATTTTTCCCTGTCGAACCAATTCCTCCCCTGTCGAGGTTGCCTAAATCTTCTACTTTCTGAAATTCAATTTCCGGTTGATGCTTTACAATTCTGAACTGACAAATACGGTCATTGATATGAATTACCGTGTCTCGCATCGCGTATGCTGGGAAATGCCATTGATCGTTATCTCCACGATATGATTCATCAATAACGCCCATGCTGTTAGTCTGGATAATGCCAAAATGTTTAAATGTACTACTACGTGGAACCATCAGAGCCTCATATCCTTCTGGAAGCTGCATTGCCACTCCTAAAGGAATCAGAGCAAATTCACCGCCTTTCAAAACAGTTTCTTTGGCACATCTAAGGTCGATCCAATCGCCTACAGTGATTTTTTCGATTTTTTCAATTTCATTACTCAGGTATTTGATTTTAATGGTATTCATTGACATCCTTTGTTCCTTTCATGTATAATAATGATAACTCGTCTAACACGTTTAGAATGAGCATCTGGCTTTCGCATAACGATTGCCAGTTTTTTATTTTGTGCACCTACAATTCATAATCAGGATATACTGCCGCCCATACGTCTTTGTGATAAGTATTGACCTCTCCATAATTGGCGTCAAATACCTTTTTGACTTCATATCCAAGACGTTCCCCGGCAGCTTTTAGTTTTCGCCATTTGAATGTTTTCCAGCTGACACCATTTAATGCTGCCACACGTTTGATGGAATACCAGTCTTTGCTAACATCAAGCTGACGTTTTAGCTCTTCTTCACGGTCAAGGCTTTCAAGGAGTTGAGCAATAGCATCCCGATATGTAACCGGTGTGCCATCATCGTTTTTCTTCTGGAAATAGCTGTCTACCAGGCGATCATAGACTTCCCATGCTGTATCAGTATTGAGTGATTTGGCGTGCATAAAAGCACCTTTTTCAGTCCAGAGATATAATTTATTAATCCTAGACGATTCGTGAATTTCCAGATTTGTTTTATAACGCTTCAATTCATCACCTGTTAAGCATATAAAATGTTTACCTTCAATGTATCTTGAACGATTATAATTAAAATTGTATGAGATTGTCTTGCTGTCTGTTCCATATACTTCCGCCAACTGTTGGCTTGTCAGAACACGTTTTCCTCTATATTCAATTACCTGTAAGTTATTCAATATTTATCCCCTCCCGGCTATTTCTCATAATATCCGCAAGCATATCCACAGCACTTTCAAAGTCCCCGATATTTTCGATAAAATAATCCCACGAATTATTTTCCTCATATGTTTTAAACTGCGAATTTTCGCTTATTCTGCGTTCCTCGAAGTTCTTATCGCCGCGTTCTAAAGCGCGTTTTAATGCGATTTTATATGGAGTGGATATATAAATTTGAACAAAGTTATATGATTCTCCGGCATTCCGAATCAAACTTTCAACTCCATTTGGATCAATTACATACACATCAGATTGACTTAAAATATCAGATGTCACAAAATACTCATAGCCGTTAATGCGAGTATACGCCACGATATCTTGACGAAACTGTTCAACTTCTTCTGGCGTAATGAAAATATGATCCGATGTTTCTGAATCTTCATTGGGGCGCATCGGTCTGGTAGTATATGATTTTACCATTTTCAGCCCCAGGCGTTTACACGCTTCTCTGGCAAGGCTACTTTTTCCGACAGCGCTGCGGCCGGCAATCAAGAAGATAGTTTTTTTGTTTCTTCTGGATTCCATGAGCTCCAGACTGTCCAAAAACTGTTTCATCCAAACATTCTTGTCGGCAGCATCTTTCATAGATTTACCCCATTGTTTGTAAGTTCGGTCTACCTTCATTTCAGCCCATTGTTTTTGTTCTTCGACGTATGCCTTTACTACCTCAACGCTGGTATTAAGTGCTGCATCGATGTTGGCTTGCAGGTTGTCAATGGATTGTTGAGAATGCATAGCATAATTTAACTGACTTAAAGCAAACTTTTTCAGATTTTCGTGCTGCGGAGTAGGAGCGATCCAGAATTCAACTTCGTGCAAGATTTTCTGGAATTTTTGATTTTCTAATTGCCAATCTATAAGACTTTTCTTTTTTGACTCTAAATCCTTTTCATGCTGTAGTACCATGATCTTTCTTGCTTCATCGAGAGAAATTCTCTGCCATTTAGCCCATTCTCTGGCAGCCTTGTCATATTCTTTTTTATAGAACTCATCAGCTTCAAAATGTTTTGGAATAGGGGATGTGAGAGAAGCGTCTTTCATATTGGCACAAACTCCAAATTCACGGCAGCAAACCTTTAGGAATCCCGCACCAGATGTAATTGTTCCATTTTTGATAAGTTCTGTATAAGCACTTGTCATATTCGACCCGCCTTTCGTCTTTCTTAATTTAATTTCATGTGGGCATGGATTTGCACCATGCACAGTTCCGCTCACACTTCTTACTTTCCCATACCAGATTCACGCCTTTAGCGCTACTACGGAACCCCTCCCCGCGTGTCTACCTATTCCACCACCACATGAAATGCATTATTTTGTGTAATGTATGATGAGGTTGCAAAGGTTCATAAGGACACACAAAAGCAACAGGCCATCAGCATATAAGGAACCACTCCCATGAATTTTCCTGTGACGTAGTTTTCGATAAATCGGATATCCAATAAGCCACAATGCCCACAATGTGGTCATAATCCAAAATCCACCTGTGGATGCATGATAGATTAGTGTTCTCATGCGATCTCCTCCTTTCTGTTCAACTTCTGTTCGATAATCCCACTGATATCAATACATTCGTTCCGGCAGAGAGCAACAGCAGTAGTGACAGCATTCTGCAATTCAGAATCATCCAGCATATCTAACGTTTTAGGCTTCTGCTTACTATTGGAATTATTCAGATGATTTGTAATTCTAGCATTAACGTTGATTCCATATCGATACAGCAACTCTTTCTTAAAGTCCCGCCATCCCTGCGGGAAATCATCGATTCCATGACCGTAAGCACGAACCAATGCATTAATCAACGGACGGTCCGCCCATTCTAATGCTTCCTGGGTAAGCAGATCATTTTCGTTTTGAAGAAGAGTTGCTTGCTGTTCAGCTTTTGCCCTAGCTGCACGTTCCTCTTTCAGTTTAGTGAACATTTCGATTCCCAAATCTGGATTTTCCAGAATCTGATTGATGATGTTCTCGGTTGCATAGATACCATTCTTTCTGATGGACGGAAGAACTTCTGATGTAACCCAGTCGGTAAATCGTTCGGCAGAAGGTTTTCTGCTTTGAAAGATTGTCTTGTACAGATTTGGTTCATTGATAAATGTGGCACACTGTTTTCTGCCTATGCTATCGATGACCTCGGCAGTAGCGACCCCATCTTCTTTTAAACGTTTCTTTACATCTGTAACGTGTGAAATATCTAATGCTTTACACACATCTGCCAAACAAAACATGGGTTCAGAGTTCAAAACAAGTGTTCTGATTTCCCCAAAATCCGCTGATTTAAAAAGCTGTACTGTTTGCATAATAAAATCCTCCTTATTAAAATGTGTATGTTAGTTTGAACTTTTAGATGCTATTGACTATCAGTTGGAAATCTGATTCAAATACCCCTCCAGCATCTGATTACATTCCTCTAGTAGCTGATTCATCGCTTCAATATGGCGATTCTCATTCTCCAGGTGATCGCTCAAACGCTCCCCAAGCTGAATCACATCTTGGCTCTGATGAACCAAAGCCTTCCAAATCTTCTGGTTCATCTGCCACATCTGGCTCACTGTCAGGATCTGAATAATTGCTAATAGAAGGATCCATTTTTTCCAAGGCTGCGGAACTTTCTTTTGGTTGGTGTCCTGTTCGATCCTCATCGCACTCCTCCCTTCATTGTTGGAATATGTATAATGTGTCAATTTGTTCCACGCAAGTAGAAATATTGTATTTTTTCATGTACAATCCGATGTCTATTTCCAAATTTTGGCAGGTGTGTTGATGTCTTTGAATTATGTATATACAAAAATAGTTCAGATCCCTTGAATTATGTATATACATAATTTATAATATATACGTACGCAAGCATATTAATATTGGGAGGTGGTAGAAAAGTGAGTGCAAAGCGTGGCAGGCCGACTAGCAATCCGAAGAAAGAATATATAGTAGTCAGAGCCACCCGGCAGGATAAAGAATTACTCAAGGCATGTTGCCAGCAGCTGGATCAAACTCAATACGAGGTTGTCATGGACGGAATTAGGATGGTATATTCAAACATTCAAAAATTTGGAAAGTGAGAGGGGAGAAGTAATGGAACACAATATTATATTTGATTTAGTAAAAGCCGATCAAAAATATGTAAAACAGTATCAAGATGATTGCGTGTTTAATGCTTCAATTAAGTTATTAATGGAGGGAAGTTTTTCCATTCCGACTGTTATTGAGGTGGTTTCAAAATTATGCCAACTTAATGAAGAGCGGGAAAAACAGCTTGCAGACCTTCAAGAAACTACTATGCCGATGGATTTGCTGATTAAACTTATGGAATCAGCTCGAAACCAAAGTAAAGATACCATTTAAAATATATTTTGATTTTTTTTGAAATTAGGGGTTGACTTATGGCTACCCATATTATATTATGGGTGTACGAAAGTGAGGTGCAAAATGTCGCCTAAAACAGGCAGACCTATCGTTGGAGACGAACCAAAGGACAAGAGAGTTTCTTTGCGCGCTACAGAATCAACGATCAATAAATTCAAAGAGTGTGCAAAAATTACCGGAAAGCGACAAACGGATCTCTTAGAAGAAATGGTAAACGATCTGTATGATAGACTAAAAAAATAGAGTAGCTGCCACGACTACCAATCAAACAGCTACTCTCCATCCCACAATGAAAGTGGTAGTGTAAGTAAATATCTTACACTGCTTATACTACCATCTCCAGGCGGGAATTTCAAGTGTTTGAAAGGAGATTTCACGGAAATGGATTACAAGAAAAACATCAATAAAATGCTGGAGGACATCGACGACCCGAAGATCCTGAGATACATTCACATCATTGTGGAGGATATTCACAAGGACCACAAGAGGACACATTGACCCGTTTTTGGGGCATAAAGTGCTTGAAAATAAAGGCTTTCGGAGTTTCGCTAAAATTTTAGCGAAACTAAAAGTTACTCAAATTAGGGTATATCTTTGGACAGAAAAGGGGGCATTTCCATGTCAGATGATTTCAGAGTAATTGAGAACGCTCTTGTTCCAGTATATGTGACAGATACAGGCGAGAAGGTAGTGTATGGGTCGGAGCTTCATGAAGTTTTAGGCGTAAAAAGTAATTATCGTGATTGGATAAAAAATCGCTTAAACGAGTGCGATGCAGTAGAAAAAGAGGATTATCAGAGTTTTTCACAAAATTGTGAAAAACCTACTGGTGGTAGGCCAAAGCTAGAATACGTCATCAAACTCGACACCGCCAAGGAAATGGCGATGCTTGAGCGCAACGAGAAAGGCAAGCAGGTTCGCAGATACTTTATCGAAGTAGAAGAGAAGTATAAGGAGAGCAGAACGGGGGCATTTGATTATTCTAATTTGTCTCCAGAATTGCAGAGGGTCTGGGCGATAGTTAATGCTCAGACGAAGATCGAACTGGAGCAGAAACGGCAGGCAGATAAGATTGACAAGGTGGAAACCACAGTTCAAAATATGAAAGAAATTTTCACGGAGCCGATTGCTGACTGGAAAGCAGAGATCAATGCGCGGGTCCGGGAGATTTCCATCAAGAGCGGGATCGAGTACCGGGAACTCTGGTCGAAACTGTACGGGGAACTGGAGGTTACGGCTCACACTAACCTGAGCCGGTTGCAGCAGAACAAAATCAAGCGTATGGAGAGAGCCGGAAACACAAAGGCGGCTATCCAGAGCGAAACAACAAAGCTGGCGATCATCTTTGCGAAGCCTAAGCACAAGGCAATTTTCGAGCACATCGTGAAAATGTACGCCATGAGATATTGCGCCTAGTATTTACATGGGGAGTTTTGGCATCAGTGCCAGGGCTCCCTTTTAAGTTTCGCTAAGTTTCGCATCAGAATAGATGCCAGTGTCGAATTTTCGACAGTGGTAATTTCTGCACATTAGTTCAGTGGCTTTTTGATTGCGGGCGAGTTGACAACCATGTTATAATATAAATAAAAGAGAGGAGGAGAAATCATGGCAAATGTATTTGATACAGCTAAATACATCTTAGAGAAGTCTGGTTCTATGTCAACAATGAAGCTTCAGAAGCTATGTTATTATTCTCAGGCATGGGCACTTGTTTGGGATGATGCTCCTTTATTTAATGAGGATTTTCAGGCATGGGCCAATGGTCCGGTTTGTCCTGAGTTGTTTTATAAAACACAGGGAAACTATTCTGCAAGTGCGAGCGATGAAACCGGAGGCATAGGCGACTTGTCCGAGGACCAGAAAGATACAATTGATAAGGTACTTGAACATTATGGTAGTCATGATGCACAGTGGTTAAGTCAGCTTACCCACATGGAGGATCCTTGGATTAACGCAAGAAAAGGCGTACCATCTGGAGCAGGCTGTAATCATGTGATTACTAAAGAAAGCATGGCGTTGTATTATGGCGGGCTCTAAGAAAAATAAGCAAGTAAGGCAAAAAGAAATTCCGAAAGGTAAAAGCATTGCTCAAGGTGGAGATCCTGCACAATATTATTCGCAGACGCCGGCATGGTCATTTGCGAATTCAGATACTGAAATGTGGGCTTTTTCGCAAGGACACATGGGTAAATTGATCTGGACAGAAATATTACCAAGGCTGAAAGCATTTGAAACACAAACTTGGAGTGAAATACTTGTTAAGGACAAAAAACAAAATCATTCTTTGGATTTGGATGATTTAAACAAGATTGCACAAGATAGATTGGCTGAAAAGTATATAGAGGCTGAAGCGCTGATTTCTTTGCGGATAACGGGTAATCATAGATTGTACGGATACATGACAGGCAGTGTTTTCAATGTGTTGTGGTATGATGACGACCATGGAGATAATAGTAAATGTGTTTGTCGTTCGTACCTTAAGCATACTTAGAATTAACACATCCTTGACATTCCCATAGTTATTCCATATAATAAAATCGCAGCTAGAGATAGACTGTATACGCTTGGTAGCTGATACTATGTATTAAGCGTATTTATAAGTACGCCAGTCAAGTGGGGAGAGCAATCATTAATTTGGTTGCTCTTTTTTTGATTTTCCCAGAAAAATTTCAAAAAAAATTTTTTCCGCCACCATGATCGGGCTACTTTTGATACCCCCCTACCCCCTAAATATGTCTAGAAATTTCGTTTTGAAGTGCGATTTTTTTCGATTTTTGACACCGACTCCAGAAATCGACCCAATTCATTCTGGAAGCCTGTTGGATTTCCGTTGAGTCGTTGATGGATGAGACGATCGGAGACTGCATCCAGAGCATCGCCGGAAATATTGGAAGCGATGCCAGAAGAAGCGGAACGGCTCAAAGGCTAACAGCCTGCGGAAACCTTGCGTCGGAATAGACGATCGGCGTAGCATCCGCAGGATGGCAGAAGATTACAGCACAGCCGATCACAGCGACAGGAACAAGCCACATTATACAACGCATAAACCGGATTCGTGGCAACAACCAAAACGGCGATGAAATACTATATAAACATATACATACAAAGCACCAGAACGCCCAGAATCGTTTTGAATAGTATTATGCTTATAAGTGTACGACAGAAGCGAAAAACGGCTTTAATTGGCTTTTAAACGCGTTAAACATAGTACAACAAAACCCGCAGCAGGGCGCGGAATCTATCCATACAACTACCTCCAGTATATCAGCAGTATAATCCACGGATCGCACTAAGTCAACCCCGGGAAATCTGCGGAACGCCCAAATCATGGGGACGAAAGCAGACCACAGAACACCAGGAAGACCCCAGAACAGCGGAAATGCTGCCAATAAGCAGCAGAAGCGGGTCCGTTGCCAAGATATCACAAAACCGCCCAGAATCAGCCTAGAGCCGTCAGAGCGATCAGAAAAAGAGGGATCGAATAGATCCCCCGTCAGTTATCCAGAATAAGCGGCTGAATGCCTAAAGCTGTAAAGAATGCGGAAAAGCTGGAATCATCCATAAACTGAGATGAAGCGATCGATCCGTCCGGTCGCACCTGCTGAACCATATAACCAGATACACCCTCAAAAACTGCACGCGATGCCGTAAATTGCATAGATTGCCTTTCTGCCCTTGACCCTGGGCGCTAGGAAATTTTGAAAAATCCGGGCGGAATCGAACCGCCCAAAGGCAGGCACCAGCCGCCGGATCTAAATTATGCCATCATTGCCGCCTACATCCGCTTGGCGCGCTCAGTCGCCCAGAACAGAATTATAGCGTCGGAAACCTCACGATCATATTTATCCAGCCTAGCCGCATCAAATACCGACAGCACCCGGAACGAATAGATCCCATAGCTGCGGATCGGCTTGACATCATAAGCACGGCATCGGCTCATATGCTGCAAAAACGCCGCTTTTTTACTGGATGCATCCGGATCATGCCATCCATCAAACGACACCAGGAGACCAAACACCCGGCAATTCTTCCGATCGTCCTCAAAATACGATCCGCCCCATTCAGCTACCCGGAATTCGATCCCGGAATTCTCCAAGAACTGTTTTATTTTTTTCATGGTTTTATACCTCCATTTTCTGATTTTTTGGAAAAGGCAACCGGGGAAACGATCCCCGGTAAAAGTCCAACTTGACTAAATTTTAAAGATCATCGGTCCGGAAGAAGTCAACCAAGAGCCGGAATCCGTAGCCACCGGCGAAAACCGCCAGAACATAAACAAAATCAAACATACAAAATCCCCCTTTTTAACTCAATCGTTTACAATCTCCAGAACCCGATCATCATCTGCGACATCCGGCAAGAACGAGCCAAGAGCATCAATCGGAATAAATAAGTTGTATCCGTCAAAGCTCTGGAAGTGTGCCAGGCAATCATCATTTGCCAAGTAAACATATTCCCGGCCATCATCAGCATTCTTATAGATTTCGCCGATCTGGTAGTAGCTTGCCGCCTCCCGCGCTGTCGTTGTCTTCAGTTCCTCGAATGTAATATTCAGCTTTCCGTCTGCGTCTCTAAATCTCTTCATTTTTTATTCTCCTTTTCTTTTTTTATATTTTGTCATTAGCTTCAGCGCGGAGAATTTCCAGCGCTTCATCTTGGTTGTTTTTAAATCTCTTTGTTATGTACATAATTATATATTGTTATGTACATAATTACTATTGACATTTTGCATAATATTATGTACATAACTTTGTAAAATATTGATATGTACATAACTTGATTTTTGTGATAGAATTATGTTAGCGGTGGAAAGGGGGCTTTTTTATGGTAATGTCTCAAGAAAGAAAAAATTATCTATATGACTACCAAAAGAAAAAATTGAAGCGCGTCCCGCTCGATCTAAAACTGGAAGATTACGATAATCTAAAATCAGCAGCAGAGCAAGCCGGGCAAACCGTGAACGGCTACATCAAGCAGGCGATCGCGGAAAAGATGGAGAGAGAAGCGGGAGAATAACCCGCCTCTTTTTTTATGCCATCCCCAGAACCACAGCCGGATCGAAGCGGAAGAGGAAACCATGCAGAAACTTGCTGTAGTAAGCTCCACGGGCTTTCATCGCTTTATTTTCCGCGATGTATCCAGCCCGATCTAGTTCTTCAGCGATTCGGACGATCCAAAGGTCCGATCCGTCTCTGGTATCCTGTCCGCGGGTGATCTTGTAGGTATAGCCAGATTTTTCCGCGATTTTCTCCGGTTCTTCGGTTGCCTGCGGTTCCTGTGCTGTTTTGGTGGACTTGCGGATCGCTGGATCAGCTTTTGGATTTTTGAGCCGTGCCGTTTTTGGTACGATCGCGATGCTTTCGCCGTTATTCTGGCAGCATCCGAAATAATAAAAATCAACATCAAAATAATCGATCATCCCGTCACAATCCTCATAGTTATAGGACTTTACAAACGCATCCACGTCATCAATAACCGCCTGCGTTGCCTCATTTAATACTTTGTAAAAATTGCCATGCTCAGCGGTGATCCGGTTGTATTCTGCGGTAAAATCCTCATCATTCCAGGTGTCCAGAGTCCAAAGGTTATTCCGGTTTGCTTTGCGTAAAAATGCGATTTTATCATCATTGGTCAGCTCATCAACAGTCTTGTAAATCTCGATCGGGCTTTCTTTCAAAGCAACATGTAATTCTTGACACATGGACGCGTAGGACGTTCTAACGCTAAATTTATAAGTCGGATATTTTTCTTTCACATATGCCCGGACGATCTGAGCTACTTCTTTAAGTGAGCGATCCCAACTATGATTTGATCCCTTCCATCCGAATTCGGTATAAAATTCTGAACGGGTGCCCGATGCTGTTTCATGGATTGTTTCGCCCGTCTTTTCTTCCTGGCGATTCTTCCAGATTGCGAAAAGTGCATCATACTGGATGTTAATTTCTTTCATGGTCTCCTCGTTGCCGCCGTTATCCGGATGATTCGCTTTCAGTAAGCCTCTATACTGATTTTTCAGATCCTCATAAGATGTTACATTTTTAAAGTATTTCATATATACCGCCATTCTTAATCGAAAATGATTATTTCATTTGTTTGATAATGCTATTATAATCAAAAATGATTATAAAGTCAATAGTAAAGCATAATTAATAATGATTATATTTTTTTGCCCTTGCTTTTTTTCTAATCAAATGCTATTATTTCCATAAAGTGAGGTGATAGCATGGGAGCAAGTAAGCAAATCAAACAAGTAATGATCGAGAAAAATATAAAAGTTTCTGAATTAGCCGAAAAAATCGGGATGAAGCCGCAGCCACTCAGCAATAAACTTTTTCGAGATTCGATGAGTTATTCAGATGTTGAAAAAATCGCTGAAGCCCTTGAATGCGATGTGAAAATCATCGACCGCGCAACCGGGAAGGAGTTCTAAACCCTCCCGGCTTTTTGCTTGCGTTTTATTTATATGAATGCTATGCTGTTAATATTGGGAAAATTCGAAAATACTTCCAGAAAATAGAATATAGTGTACTTAACCGGGGAGCCGGGGGACGAGCGGCACCGCTCCGAGCATATACGGAGGTGGTGCAAATGAGCACATATGAGAAAATAATGCTTGCTATTGCTGTTGCCGGATTAATTCTTGATATACTCAAATAGACATAAAAAATAGCCGTCCTGTACTTTGGCGAGTCACGTGACAGCTATTTTTTAATAGTTTCTTATTCGCCGGGGCGGAAAAAATGCTTTTCTTTCCGGCTTTCCTGTTAAGTATATTATAGCTGTTGGCTTCTCTGTTTTCAAGTGGTATTTTCGAATTTTCGGGCATCCCGGGGAAAAATCCCCGTTTTTTTATCTCTCCCAATAATAACCGTCGCCGGAATCAATAACGATCATCGCGCCCTCGTCGCTTGTCTGGATGTCCACGACGCGATTCATGGCGACCATGTTATAATGAGCATACGCGCCCAGAACCGCCGCCGTCATTGCTACACCTAGTAAAAATCCAATAATCATTTTTTTCATAATTTCTAACCTTTCCGCCCTTGGGGCTGTGTGAATGTTTTTCTTTTAACTATCATTATTATATAACTAAAATAAGTTATAGTCAAGAGAAAACACAACTTTTTTTAGTTATTTTTTGTTTGACATTTTGCGGGGGCTGCTGTATCCTTTATATATAAGGAGGTAACGCAAATGATACGTTTTAAATTTGACGTGGCGGGGGCGCTTAAAACTGCCGGAATGACAGCATACAAGGCACAAAAAAGCGGCATTTTGTCACAGGACACATGGCGCAAAATAAAAGAAAACAATGCTAATATAAGCATGAAATCGTTAAATAGCATATGTGCTATTTTGAATATGCAGCCGGAACATCTTTTATATTACGAAAAAGACCCAGAAGAAGAGAAAGAAATAAAAGAAAAACTCAATGGATGATATTGACAATATAACTGAAATAAGTTATAATAATACTTGTCAGAGGGAAACCGAGACAATAACCGCAGAGCCGGAGAAAGGAGAAACATGAACGAAGATATGAGCGTATTTAAAAGTTATTTAAGAAGACTTTTGCAGGACTTGAAAGACCTGCGGGAAGCACTCAAACACAAAGAATATGATAAGGCTGAAAAGATGGTTGACCGCCTTATCGATGACACTCAGAGCGGCATCGAAGACAATTAAAAAAGAGCTGATTGAATAGCTCAGAAACCACCGGGGCGGGCAACCGCCCCACCAATACACAGGAGGAGATTAAAATGACCGCAACAATGAGAGCAGAAATCGAGGAATTAGCAAGACAAATTAAAAAATCCGATACATGGGATATGGACCAGCTAGCGGAGCTGTGCGAAGCTGCCGGAATGGCCGAGGAATGGAAAAATGCGGATGGCGATACATTCGAGCAGGTCGCATTAACAGCAGCTGAAAAATTAGGAGTCGAAATCATATAGCAACAGAATCAAATACTATATTGAATATATTGTCTAAACAATTCGAAAAAATTTGGATCGCTATTGCAGACGGTCCGATTTTTTTGTTCTGGTATCGGATACATCCGGGCGCCGCAAGTATATTTTTGTGTGAAATATTTAACGATACTCTAATTTTAATTATTAAATTTAAATAAAACTTTTCTTAAAATTTTATGTTTGATGATTCCAATAAAAGCCTGGTAGGTTCTGCCGGAATGGCGATCTGATTCCAAGCCGATGCAGATAGGCGGATCGGCTTTATTTGATTATATTAGTTTAAAATTCTAATTTTGGTTTTTTGTTGCCTAGTCGGTAAAATATTCATAAAGTGTTTTAAAACAGCAAATTGATGTAAAAATCATTTAGTGTATACATGATTCCAAGCAAGGCAAGGGCGATCTGTTTTCTGGAATTTTAGATTCTGCCCTAGAGGTTGCGATTTGCCTAGACTGCTGCCAGAGATTCCAAGGCAAGCGATCAATCTGGTTTATTGAGTGACGTTATTTTAAAATCTTAATTTGCCTTTAAAAATCAGTAAGTCGATAAAATACCCACTTGATAGATTAAAATGCAAAATCACGTAAAATTTTATTTGATAGCTATATAAATCTAGGCAAGCCAAAAGCCGCCGCAACCCTGCGGATGATTCCAACAAGAGAAAAGCAGGGGATAGCGATCGAGTTTTGGACTGGATGTACACCCGGGAGAGCATCAGACCCTCGAAGATAACGATCGGGATTCCAACAAGAGCAGATAGGGCAGTAACAGCGCAAAAAGCAAAAAATAACTTTCCCGAACGGTGGCAGGTCGAAGAAAAAAGGGTTTTCCCCTTAGTTTTCCTTTTCTTCCTTCTTCCTCTTCTTCTCCCCCGTACCCCCTTAATAACTCTATTATCTATTATATCTTTTAATCACCCTTTTACTAAAAAAGAATTTTAATCTCTGTATATAATTTATATATAATAATATACTGTGTCGCTAGCCAAGTACAAAGGAGGGCGTCCCTCGCCCCCCTCTGGACTCCCCCTCGGCTTTCGTGCAGAGCCCGAAAGATGGCGTTTTTTTTATTTTTTTTGCGGTAATGATTCGCTAAAGCCCTATGTTTTCGCTGTCGGTAGCGATCGGATCTCACGCCAGAGGCTAAACCAGATTTTTTAGATCACCTATAGCCAGAGATCAGATCGCCTCATACCGTCGATCCGGTAAGCGTTCGACCGCTGGACGTTAAGATCCTTGCGGTCGTGTAGCGACGATCCCGGTAGTAACCTACATACAACCACGATCCAGATCTAAACCTCAAAACTACCAACCAAGTAGATCGGCGGTGCCGCCGATAAATTAAATGTAATCACAGTAAATTAAATACTGCCAACAAATAATGCTTTAAACCGATAAAGTAAATATAACAATAATACGCTACATACTACCACGATCCCCGATCGGCTTTGCCGCCAGTAAATTATATATAACCGCCATAAACTAAAACTATATAATACACTAAATCGTAAGCCAATAAATTATATCTAGCGATCCAATAATAAACAGACTGGAATATATTTATAAATCTTAAATTCCCAGATAATCATAAAAATATTTTTAAAATTTATATCTTGACTTTTTGTGTTATTATTCCGTATAATCCGATCAGCTTAATATTTTAGATTTTAAAATATCAGCGTTTTTATTATTGGATTAAGTTCCTGGAGTTAAATATATTTCTTTTAATTCTACAGATGTTTTACTTTAAGACTTTCTTTATATTTCCGAATAACATAATTGATTAAACAATAAATACAATTATTTCATATTCCTTTAATTATTTGCATTATTGGAATATTTGTTGTAGTATGTAAAAGGATGTGAATTTTATAATATGGCTAATGGTAAACATGATATTAAAACAGTAAATAATCATAGTGTCAATATTCAAAATAATTTGAATAATATTGAAATATACAAGAATAAGATTGAATACTATGCAGATGATTATATTACAAATGTGCTTGGAATATCTCATGAAGAGATGATCGGGAATCCTTCCGCTTTTGCTGGAATGATGAAGCATATTTATATGCATCTGTTTAAAGCTAATCCGGCAGAACGCAAAACAATCTGGGTTACTGGTACAAATTTAGATTTGGATAATATAGAGCTGTTGGATCAGTTGTGGGATGTATACACGGGTTTATGCTATCGTTATCAAAAAAAGCCTACGATTTTAAACTTTGCGATCATGGTGGGAGTGGCTAACGATACCATCACTACATGGATAAATGGGACAATTAGAGGAGGAACAAGTTCTGCACATTCTCGAGCGGCTAAAAGGTGGAAAATGGAAAGTGAGTCCGCATTGTTTGATGGAGCGACCGAGAAAAACAGCATCGGCTGCATCTTTGCACTGAAAGCCTGCCACGGATACGCGGAGGCAGCGCAGGAAATCAGGGTAACAACCGGAACCACAGCGCAGGAGAGCCGGGAAGAAATCGCTCAGAAATACGCCGACAGTCTGGAATTACCAGAACCGGAAGCGCCGGAACTGTGATAAATGCAGGTGTAAGGGATGCCCAGGAGCGCAACAAATGCCATAAATAGCCAATTAAAGCGCTTTTTGTGCAATGAGTGTATATTTAGACCGTGCTTTATTTAGACACACCAACAGGCATACGTTTTTTGTGCAAAATAACAATAAAAAAGGCGTCTGTTTTGCCTTGATTCCAACGATTGGAATCAGCACCGGGAAAACACCAGCGGCGCAGCATGGGGGTAGGGGTCTAAACGTAGGGGGCTGTCTGGGCGGGGTGAGCCCCCAAAATTTCCAAAAAACAAAAAGGGGGTCGAATTGGCATGAATGAAACTGGTAGGTATCGATTCAAGATAACGTGTAAATCAAAAATGTTTGGCACAAGGACCTGCGAAATGAGATTGGAGACAGGAGAGCTTTTGACATATATGCCAGTGCCATATGGGGTAAGATTTGATTTCAGTTCTATTAAACGATTCTATGAGAGTGAAGATGGGCAAATGCTTATTCGAAGTAGGGTATCCAATTCATAGGATGTGTTATACAACAGAATACGCGGCAGCGATGACTGGTGCATAAAAGAGCACCGATTCGGTGAAGTTGTTTCATGCGAGCATCTGAGAGATTATGATTCATGTTTAATGGATATCTTCGACTGGGGATGTAAGAATATTTTGCCGGAACAAGAATATCGTTTGATTGAACCGTTTATAAGCAAATAAAAAGAAAGAGGGGTTTATTCCTCTTTCTCGACATCATCCATAGTTAGCCTTATCGAAACATCAGGTTCAGTTTCGATTACCAAACGGCAGTCAAGGTAGTTAAGAATTTTAATTAGTTCATCTGCCGACACGCTGTTTCTGGAAAATTTGTTCGCCAATGATTGAGGCAATATACCGAGATATTCAGCTAATTGGATATTGGAAATGTGTTTTATTTTCATAATTCGTTTTATTTTTTGAGAAACGATGTCAATCACCTCCTCCTACATATATAATAATCAAAATCGTTTCATCAGTCAATTGAAATACTAAAAATTGATTATATGTTCATTGACTATATAATCAAAATGGTGTATAATTGAACCATAAAGAAACGAGAGGTGTTATAAATGAAGATAGGGTATGTGCGGGTTTCTACAATTGATCAGAACGAGGGCCGTCAAATTGAAGCGATGAAAGATGATGGAGTAGAGAAGATTTACATGGATAAAAAATCTGGAAAGAATTTCGATCGTCCGGAATATCAGAAAATGATTTCTGAAATCAAAGAGGGCGATGTGGTAGTAATTCATTCAATTGATCGTCTTGGCAGAAACTATGACGAAATCATTGAGCAGTGGAAGCATATCACGAAAGAGATTAAGGCAGATATTATCGTTCAAGATATGCCGTTGCTTGATACCACTAAAGGTAAAGATTTAACAGGTACATTGATTTCTGACATTGTGTTGCAGCTATTTTCTTATGTAGCGCAGCGAGAGAGAGAAATGAATAGGCAGCGCCAGGCAGAAGGGATTGCACTGGCTAAGCTTCAAGGAAAATATAAGGGTAGAGCAAAGAAGAAAATAGACGAAGCACTTTTTGATAAGCTGTTAGCGCAATATAAAGCAAATAAACTTACAGCAGTGGATTTTGCAAAACAAATTAATGTATCAAGGGCAACGTTGTATAATATTTTCAAAGAAAGAGGGATACAGAATGATTGATTTTAGTGGGAAAATCATTTGGGTTAAGGATAGCGAGGAAGCCGACTGCCTGTTAAAAATGGCGATTTCACAAGGATATAAGCCGTGTATCGGAGAAAAAGCTATGACGGTATCGAAATTGTTTTCATTTACAGGAGATCATGTAATTAGACCGTGTACGGAGGTTTGCTTGGATAAAATGGAATCCTTTAGAGAGCTGTTACGGGAAAATGATTTTGGTATCGTCTTGAAAGACATGATTCGGTATGCTCAGAATCATTCTCTCCAGCACGTTTCTTTACGTATCAATGAAAGTGAATGGGAATTTTCAGGATTTGCAAAAACGATTGGGAGAAACGGAGAAAAAGAACAATTTACCTGTTCGATTAAGAAACCACTAAAAGTCACTATGGAGGATATTGAAAAGAAATTCGGATGTTCCGTAGAAATCGTTCCTAGTGTAAAAAAGTCAGCTTAAAAATTTTTCAAAAACAAAAAAGGGTCTTCGGACCCATAACGCAGGATGGCGGAATTGGTAGACGCACCGTAAAAGTTGTCATGTGGGTGGCACGCACAGCATATTATATTGCTTAGGGAGCCGGTACATTGAAAGTTCGAATCTTTCTCCTGCGATTTATGGCGAGGTAGCTCAGATGGTAGAGCAATGATATGAATACGCAGATCATGTTAGTGATCTCAACAGCAATCTCATTCCAATCCAGGCATGTGTCGGCGGTTCGATTCCGCCCCTCGTCTCTGCCCCGATTGCCGGTTATGGTAAACCGGAGGGAACATGACTGCGATAACGCTTGTGTTCCGCACAGCAATCGAGTATACGGGTTCAAGTTCTGTCGGGGCAATTAAGTGACGCTTACAGCAATCTTTCAAAACAGAAAATTCCATTGACAATATTTTCCCGTTTGAAACAGCGTCATGTAAAGAAATGAGGTTGCCTATGAACCGAAAGAATGAGTATAGGGATATGGAAAAGTACCATAAAGCTTGCCAGAGACAGCACAGACGGTATGAACTTAAAAAGTTAGCCAGATAGGCATAAAACTTTATATGGGACGCTCACAGCAAATTATGGGATATGACTGTTAATCATAAAAACCAATAGCGTCCTGAATGAACTTGCAAACAATTTTATTATGGGACTCCTACAGCAATCACAATGGTTAAAACAATGTCTGCAAAACAATGTGAAGTGGTTCGATTCCACAAATGAGAGTCCTGGAAAGAGAGGAAACAATGAGCTTCGCAGATGCAATGAGAAAAAACGGTTCATTTACCAGAACTGAGAACGGCGCTGTGGCCTTGAATACCACAGGAGACGCAAGACTGGATTTGTTCGGCACAATCGGATCTCTGAGAGAAGCTGATGAGGGCAGAATTGAAACACTGTTCGCAGAGGCATACAATCAGGATGCTCTTTTTGCCACAAAGATTGCGTTCTACGCAAGAGATATTCGTGGAGGACTGGGAGAAAGAAAGACTTTCAGAACAATCGTCCGTTACATGGCAGAGAAACATCCAGAAGCACTCAGACCGAACATTGATTTGATTGGAGTGTTCGGAAGATATGATGATATGTATTCTCTGATCGAAACTCCGTTAGAGGATGATATGTGGGCTGCCATGAAGAAACAGTTTGAGGAAGATTTGAAGAACCTCAATGATGGCAAGGCAATATCCTTATTGGCAAAGTGGATTAAGACTGCGGATGCAAGCAGTAAGGAGACACGCAGGCTTGGCGTTATGACCGCACAGAAACTTGGTTATCCGGTCTACAATTTCAAGAGAATTGTCCGTAGTATGAGAAAACAGATCGGTGTTGTAGAAAGCCTTATGTCTGCCGGAAAATGGGATGAGATTAAATACCCGGAAGTTCACAGCCGTGCAATGATGATTTACCGCAAGGCTTTTATGAAACATGACGAGGCACGATTTAATGAATTTATCGGCAAGGTAGAAAAGGGAGATGCGAAGATCAATGCGTCCACATTATTCCCTTACGATATTGTTGAGAAATTCTTATACGGCAGAGAGAACAGCAAAGTCCTTGAAGCACAGTGGAAAGCACTGCCGGATTATGTAGAAGAGGGTTCCAATGTTCTTGTAATGGCGGATGTATCTGGATCCATGTGTGGCAGACCGCTGGCTACTTCAATAGGACTTGCGATTTACTTTGCGGAAAGAAATGTTGGAGCATATCACAATCTGTTTATGACGTTTTCGGGCATTCCAGAAACAGTTATTCTGAGAGGAGAAACACTTGAACAGAAAATTTGCAATGTAAACAGCGCAAATTGGGGTAATAATACAGACCTTGAAATTGCCTTTGAAAGAGTCCTTGAAATTGCAGAAAAACACAAAATTTCGCAGGAAGAGATGCCCAAAGCAATTGTCGTTATTTCTGATATGGAAATAGATTTTTGCACAGAAGACTATAGCTGGACATTTTATGACAATATGGCTCGTGCATTTAGAGAAAAAGGTTATGTAATCCCAAACATTATTTTCTGGAATGTAAATAGTCGTCACGATGTATTTCATGCAGATAGTAGACGTAAAGGCGTGCAGCTTGCAAGCGGACAGTCTGTGACAGTATTCAAACAGATTCTTCAAAATCTTGGTTACAATCCAGTTGAAGCAATGGAGAACACTATCAATTCAGAAAGATACGATTGCATCACAGTAGAGGGGAAATAGGTATGATTTTACTTGAGAATACAGTAACAGCATCACCAGAGCAGTGGCGTGCAGCGATTATGGGAGCCCGTAACCCGATGAATAGTTGGGATAAAAGTGACAGTGCGTTCTGGCCGGGTCACATGAACATCGGAGAAAATGATTTAGGGCTGATGAAACGGCTGGTGGCGGCAGGAACGGATCATTCGAAATTCATGCGATTCTTGCCAGTAACCGTTGATGTCACTGCGCCGCTGTATTGGTGGAAGGAGTTTGATACATACAAGGTCGGAACCGTCGCTAACAGTTGCAGTACCATGCATAAAATCCATGCTAAACGGTTTGAACGCGAAGACTTTAGCGTTGAACATATTCTAAATTGTGATGAGCATCATTGGATGGTTTGTATGGATGATATTATTTCTGCAATGAATGTTGCAAGGGAAAAATATCTTGAAACCAAGGATAAAAAATACTGGTGGCAGATGATCCAGCTTCTGCCGTCCAGCTACAACCAGAAACGAACCATGATGTTAAATTATGCGGTTCTGCGGAACATTTATTTTGCCAGAAGGGCTCACAAGCTGGATGAATGGCATGATTTCTGCAAATGGATTGAAAAACTCCTATTTTCGGAACTTATAACCTTGAAAAAATAGAAAAAGTGCTTGACGGGAACAAATTGACACGTTAAGGCTATAGATGTCGGAGGGATAAAGATGGTTTTAGCAATAAAGATAATTACTACAGTCATGATTGCGGTATTCTCTGCCTGCCTGGTGTTTTTTATGCGTGGGCTTAAGATGCCGGAGAACAAATTTTCAATTGTCGGTTTTTCGGCGATGTTGGTTACATATGTGCTGTCATTGGTTTGCATTTGGGGGAGTTGGACGTGGTAAGAGTCGAATATATTGACGGAACATCCGAAGACATCGAAGATATTCTGGAATAGAAGAGCGACGCATACCGATATGCACAAGACACTCAACTATTCTATATCGAAACCCAGAATGAGATAGTCACGATTCCTAGGGAATTTGTCAAATCCATCCGATATATGACAGTTTAAAAATGGGTTATCGCCAAGCGGTAAGGCACAGGACTTTGACTCCTGCATTCGTTGGTTCGAATCCAACTAGCCCAGTTTGGACTGATTATTTTTTGGTCCATGATTGTAGATCCTTCACCATCTAGCGGAAAGCTGATTAAAGAGCCGTCACAAGGCTCGGATGGTTTTTCCATAAGGTTACATCATAAGTGTTTCATTTCCCCGCATGAGTAATAAATACCTTATCGTATCGATTACTATCCTCAATCTTATGGAAGGAGTGCCATGCATAGCACTATAAACAATTTGCTAACCGGCGTTGCCGGTTGTTGGAGCATAGCTCAGTTGGTTAGAGCGCTTGACTTTTAATCAAGGTATTGTCAGTTCGAGTCTGACTGCTCCAGTTTTGTAACCACATATGCAGATATGGCGGAATGGCAGACGCATCAGACTCAAAATCTGACGATTTACATCATGTGGGTTCAAGTCCCACTATCTGTATTAACAGTATTAAGGAAAGGAAGTGAAAGAGTATGCACAGACTAGAAATGATTAGAATGGTTGCTAAAGAAACTGGCATTGAGGAAAATGAGACCAAGATCATCGTTGATAAGTTTCTGGAAGTCATGCGGCGTGAACTGAAAAAGGGAAAACGCATTCAGATTGATAAATTTGGTAGCTTTGAGAAGGTTGTCAGAAAGGCACGTTCGTGCAAAGTTCCGACCACCGGCATTGTGTATGATGTTCCAGCTCATCATGACATCAAATTCTGGACGCATCAGCCATTCAGAGAGTCATTAAACGAATAGTAGATATTCGTTTTGCCCGTGTAGCTCAACTGGTAGAGCAACTGACTTGTAATCAGTAGGTTGTCGGTTCGAGTCCGATCATTGGCTTTCGGGATTCTGTGCTTCCCGGCTAACAGGGTGCCCGATTATTCACATTGATACCCTCTGTGGATAACACCTTTGTTGCGGCTGGTGGTTTGTGAACTGCAACAGCAGAAGGATTTTACCCAATCTGCCTTCTGCTAAGGACCATTAGCTCAGACGGTTAGAGCGGCGGCCTTATAAGCCGTGTGTCCGGGGTTCAATTCCCTGATGGTCCATTTCCTTGTCCGGCAAAATAAAAGTTGGGTTATGATAATGCCTAAAATGAGGAACGTGTGCGATATACCGGGGAAACGTACATATAACACAACAGTTCGGAACGGAATACGAATGTTGTGGATTCCGGCAAACTCCAGACGGTGGAGAAGAATTTTCGTGTGGTTCGACTCCACTTGCTGGATTATGGAAAAACAACAAGAAAAACAATATTGTTGCACTTGTAAATGGTATGCTCACTATGAGGGCGTATGCTGTAATGGAGATTCAGAGTATCGTGCAGACTTTCGTTTTTGGGACGATGCTTGCGAACAATGGGAGGGGAACAGTGATAGCACAGAATCTTGACTTAGAGATTTTAAACTCTGATTTAAAGGAACAACTAGAAAAAGCTAATAAGGATCTGTTGGAGACTCAAAAGCAGTTGACCGATCTTAAGGACAGAGGTAAGTATTTGGAAAGTAGATATCAAGAAGACTGCGTTAGAATCAATCAGCTACGAGTAACTGTCAATACGCTGGCTTGTATGTATGCGAATTTACAGGAAACGGCCGGTCTACTTTAAGGGCTGGAAAGCTATGAGTGATTTTTCAAAAAACATGAATCCACCAGAAGAGGGATGGAATAGAATAGCTGATAAAAAAATACTTTCGGATGGACAGGTGTGGATCATCTGTCCATTTTGTCATAAAAAGGCTATTCGAATTTTTTATGAAACAAAGATACATATGATGCCCTATATTTGTCGGGGCAGTAAATGCAAAGGAAAGTTTATTATTAATGTCGAATGATGTTCAATCAAAATACAAGGTCATCTTAGGTATGGCAAGAATAGGAATAACCTACAATAGCGGAGTTGTGAATTTGTGGGGAAAACTCATTATTCGTTCTAATCGCACTGATCCTGGAAAGGTATTAATTTCATTTATTCCATATGGAGACAAGAAACGATCGTTCAATGGCTTTTCCAAATGCATCATGCGGCATAAACTATTGCAGCGGCCTATTACGGGTTATTACTATTGCACTGATGATGGAAAAATATGTAACACAGATTTAATAGATTTCAATGGTTTGTTGGAATGGGGGAATTTATCCAAATGACAAAACAGGAAGCAGCTATTGTGGAAGCCTATACGGGAATTTGTATGCTGACGGGAGAGGATAGGAAGTATGTCTATCAGTACGCATACAAGTTGATGGGGAGACCAGTATACACACACGAATTGGCAAGTAAGCAATTGAAAAATTTGAGTAGAAACGATTTTGTTTCACTATGCCAATCATTAACAGAATAATGGATAGTTAGTCAAGAGAGCCAATATTTAGAGAGCCATGACTTCACTTTTTGATAAAGGGGGAGCGTGGTTCTTTTTATATGTCAAAATTAATAGAGGGCAGTCTTGAATGGTATAAATACATTGCGGACCGGATTATGAAATGTGGTTTGAAAGATTATCAAAGCCAGGAAGATTTGTTTCAGCTTATTTTGAATATGCGTAGCGATTATGTATTCGCTGAACATAAGGATGTTAAAGACTGTGCGTTGAAAATCAGTCAATATTTGCATCAGATGGCGGCTTATAGGGCAGCACAAACAGGAAGTGGAAATTTTGATGATTTGTACTGGCAGTTGCTTTTATTTGAAGCTCCAGATCTGTTGGATTCTTATGCTTTGTATGTTGAAAAGGATAGAAAACCCCAGGAACGCTTTTATCAGCCTAGACGCAAGACATTGATAAAGGTTGTCAATCTGCTTCAACGACTGGAAGATGATCAGCTGGATGAGGGATTTATTCACATGCCGGCGCGTGTTGGTAAGCTATTAGCCGATGATACGCCAGTGTTTACAAAGAGTGGATGGAAAACTCACGGAGAATTAAAATTAGGAGATCAAGTCATTGGTAGCGATGGAAAGTTTACTACAGTGATTTGCGTTCATCCTAAATATCATACAACTCATACAGTGGAATTGTCCGATGGCACAAAGATTGAATGCCACTTTAGACACGAATGGACTGTCTATGACAAAAAAAGAGGTGTCTGGGAAACAGAAGAAACTCAAAACTTAATAGGAAAAGAACGATTTAATGATAGATATAGATTTTATCTTCCTCAAAAGCCGATAATGGCAGGAACGGAAATGCAACTAAAAGTACATCCGTATGTTTTAGGGGCCTGGTTGGGTGATGGAACCAATAAAAAGCCTGCCATTTCTGGGCCTCAATCGGATTCTGCTATTGTCGATAAAATTGTAAAGTATGGATATCCAATAAAACATCAATACGTTCATAAAACGACAGGGGTAATAACAACAGTATTTGGCAGGGAACTGGTAGACGATTTAAGAACTTATGATATGTGTTATTATACGAAAATTTGTAATAAACACATACCGAAAGAATATTTATGTGCTTCTGTAAAGCAGCGACTGGAACTTTTGGCGGGCTTGCTGGACACGGATGGATGTTTGATTAGAAAAGAAAGAAGATATCAGTTTTCAACCGCAAATGAAACGTTAAAAAACGACTTTGTTTCTTTAATATCCACGTTTGGATGGAGAGCATCTATAAAAAAGGAAGAACCGAAAATATCAAGCAGTGGTGTAATTGGTAGAAATGCAGTATATACCATTGGATTTAATCCAACAATTGAAATACCATGTACAATCGAACGAAAGAAACTAAAAGAATTTTCAAAGAAACATAGGATTTCTATCAAATCAATCACAAGAAGCATTCCAAAACAAGGCAACTGCATTACGGTTTCAAATAGTGATGGTTTGTATTTGGTTGGGAAAACAATGGTTCCAACACATAATACGCAGATAATCACGCTTGGAATGGCATGGCATTGCTGCCGAAATACAGAATTGAGTAATCTGTATTGTTCATATAAAGAGGATGCTGGAGGGGCATTTCTTGATGGCGTAAAGGAAATATGGACAGATCCGATTTATCTGCATACAGATGTTTTTCCAAATGCCAGAATCGTATCCACTGATGCTAAAGCTAATACCGTTGATTTGGAGCGCAAGAAGAAATACAAGTCATTGTCTGGAAAAGGTCTGACATCTGGTTTGAACGGTTTGTACGATGCGACCGGATGGCTGGTAGCAGATGATATTTTGGCAGGTATTGAGGATGTTTTGAGTCCGGATGTTTTAGCACGAAAGCAGATGTTGTTTGATAACAACCTTATGAAACGTAAAAAAGAGAAATGCAAGGTCCTTTATAACGGAACTATTTGGAGTCTGCATGATATCTATATGAATCGTATGGGATTTCTGGAGAACAATCCAGAGGCAAAAGGAATCAGATGGGAAGTTTTAAAGATACCGGCGCTAGACCCAGAAACAGATGAATCCAACTTTGATTATGATTATAATGTCGGGTTCAGTACGAAATATTATCGAATTGAACGTGCGAAATTTGAAGAAAATGACGATATGGCATCGTGGTTCGCACAATGTCAGCAGGAACCGATTGAACGTGATGGCGCGGTATTTAACCCAGAGCATATGAATTTTTACAATGGTGTGTTGCCTGATGTGGCACCGCTGAAAGTGGTCGCTGCGTGTGATGTGGCTTTGGGCGGAACAGACTATCTTTCCATGCCAATTGCTTATGTTTACGAAGATGGTTCGGTTTACATTCATGATGTCGTGTTTGATAGTAGTGAAAAGATGGTTACACAGCCGAAAGTCTTAGATGCGTTAATCAGGAATCATGTGTCGAATGCCTTTTTTGAGGCGAATAATGGTGGCGAAGGTTACAAGGATGATATAAATGGAATGCTGAAAGAACGTGGAGTTCAAATCAATTTGATTTCCAGATTTGCACAACAGATGATCGTCAATGCCGGAAAAGGAGGAAAAAAAACATCGCAACGAAAGGAACAAAGAATATGGGATAATGCACAAGCTATTCGGAGCTTTTATTTTCGAGATTCAGGTTGTCAATCAAAAGAATATCGAAAGTTTCTTAATCAAGTTTACAGTTTTACAATCACTGGTAAAAATAAGCATGATGATGCACCGGACTCATTGGCGGCATTAGCAGTATTTTTGAATAAGGGCAGTGGAGTTTCACGAACCAGAATTATGACAAGTCCATTTTAGGAGGTATCATGAATAAACGAAAATTCACTTATAAAGATTACAACATGACACCGGCACGTAGGAGAGAATTGGTTGCTTTTTGTGAACAGTATCAGGAATGGAAAGATGAATTACTGTATAATAAAGATACTGTTCATAGTACAGGATTCAACGGAATGCCGTTTTCAAAGACCAATAATAAAAGCGATCCAACGGCGGATCTTGCAATGAGACACGAGGCTTTACAGAAAAAGATTGATTTGATTGAAAATACGGCAAAAGAAGTAGATGCAGACTTATGGAAATTTATCATTAAGTTCGTTTGTGACCGTGATTGTTCGTATGCCTATTTGCGTGGAGTGATGGGAGTTCCTTGCTCACAGAGTGCGATGAATGATAGGAGAAGATATTTTCTTGCTTTATTAAATGTTCGAAAAAAGTGACTTTTTAGCATACATATAACTATTGTACAATAATATCGTAAAAATGTATTTAGAGCGTTTGGAGAATTCCAGGCGCTTTTCTTTTTGAATAGAAGGGAGGTGTGTTTTGCATGGAATCAGAAGAGAAAGTAATTGCCATCAATGGTAGGCCAAGACAGTTGATTGGGCGAAAAAGAATTTATAGCAGGTATAAGAATATAGATAGAAACAATCTTTTGGAAGTATTGGATAAAGCAATGAATATCCACAGAGAAAATGTCAAAGAGATGAAGTTCCTGATTGAGTATGAACGTGGAAAACAGCCTCTTGTTCGTCCAAAAACAATACGTCCAGATATCGACATCCGAGTACATGCTAATTTGGCGAATTATGTGAAAGAGTTCAAAATCGCGTATAACTGGGGAAACCCGGTTACGATGGTGCAGCGCGGTAATAAAGAGTTGCACGATACAGATTCCAGTACAGACGATTCTGGAATTTCTGCCTTGAATGAAACTCTAATCAACGGGGAAAACATTGGATGGCTAGATCAGTGCATGGCAGAATTTGTTGAAGTGTGTGGTATTGGTCATCGAATGGTTGATATCAAGACGGATGATTGGGACGATGGTTCTCTGGTGGATTTATATACATTGGATTCACAGTATGCTTTTGTGGTTTATTATGATGGCCCTGGTCAAAAAAAAGTATTAGGTGTGAGTTTTTCCTGCCGTGATGGTTCGGAATACTTTACCTGCTATACAGATAAGAGCAGATTTGAAGTAGAAAACGGAGAAATTGTTAGCGAAGAAAAAAATCCGCTTGAGAAAATACCGATTGTTGAGTATGAACGTGCTTTCGACCGCACTGGATGTTTTGAACGAGAAATAGCCAGAATGGATGCACTGAATGTTCTGCTTTCGGATTTCACCAATGATGTAGCACAACGCACACAGGAAATATGGTGGGCTGATAACGTATCGTTTATAGATAAAGACGGAAAAAGCAGAAGTCCTAAGAGTGGAGAATGGGTGTGCACCTTTTCTGACGATGGAAAAGTATCTAAGATACAACCGCTTTCCAGTACGTTTGATGGTTCTAGTACATTGAATGCTATTCAGACTACCAGAACAGAAATTCTGCAAGATTGTAAGATCCCTCTTCAATATGACAATTCTGGTGGTGGTTCAACAGGAAGCGCCACAGATATGTCAGCAGGCTGGAGTGCCACAGAACTGGATGCGGTTCGTGAGCAACAGATGATCGCACATGGTAAACGTGAAGAATTATCACTGATTTTGAAAGCGATTGCTAAAGTGCCAGAAAGAAAACTTCCGATGGATGCGCCAATTCGATTGATTCATACCAGTGATATCGATTTGCACTTCACGCGCAAGAAAAACACAGACATGAGTGTTAAGGCGAATACGTTTGCGACATATTTCAATGCCGGAATACATCCGCGACATATTCTTAAAATGGTGGATGCGTTCGAGGATACTGAGCAAGTATATTTGGATTCCAAGGATATGTTAGATGCTCTCCAAGAGAATATGAAGAGTAGCGGATCTGCTTCTGATGCATCTCAGGAACATAATTTTAATACTTCGGGCGATCCAATCAATCAGACTGGAAATTCTCCCATTATTGACGGAATGAATACTGATGATAGTAAAGTTCAGTCGTAAAGGAGGTATGCCTTGTGATTGGAATTAGAAATTTTGACGAAGTCAACGATTTTGTTGAAAATAAGCGAAGCATTGATTTTGAAAAATATTTCGGAGACATGGATTTATCCGAAGAGGATAAGAAAAAGAGAATAGAACTCGCAAAGAAGATGGAAGAGAGCTTTTTAATTGTAATTGCACTTCTGTTTTCAATGCAAGAATATGGAACTGTAGATTTTGAATTTGTGCGTTCTCAATTCATTTATCAATATCGTAGTGCTATAGCTGGTGCAGTAGCATTGGATGACTATATGGAAAATTACATTCAGTCATTATCGTATGATGTTATTGAAGCAACGCAGAACAATCCAAATGATCCGTATTATGTTTCTCCAGACCGAGCTAAATATATGGCAGAGAACGAATCAAATACATCTTTGAATCATCAAGATTTCATGGATGCGATAGCTGCTGGATTCACTTTAAAGAAATGGGTTGATATCCGGGACAAAAGAGAGCGGAAGGATCACCGTGAAGTCGGCGGTACCATTAAGCCAATTACAGAGCCGTTTTTGGTAGGAGATTCCGTCATGGATTATCCTAAAGACACTTCATATGGAGCAAGTGCAAGTCAGATTGTGAACTGCCGATGCTCAATCAAATACATGTAATAAAAATAACGTTCGGGGAACTGGACGTTTTATATAAATGGTTGGAGAAGAACCTAAAGGAGCGAACGCCTGCGACAAGGCGTTAAAGAGTCGGCACAAGAGAAATGTGCTTAAACAGAGCTAATTTAGAAAGGTGGTTTTTATTATGAAGCTGAATAGAATCAGTAGAACTTTTAATTCCGAGACACGTAACAAATTTCCAATGCACTTACAGATTTTTGCTGATGGTGGCGACACTGGTGCTGATGGTGGAAATTCTGGTGTAGGTGATGGCGATGATGGTAGTGGTGGTGGCGAAGGTGATGGCGACAAACATCCGACTGTAGAAGAATTGATGGCACAGTTGGCAGAAGAAAGAGCCAGAAGTGCCAAATTGCAGAATGAAAAGAATACCGCATCTACAGAAGCAGCAAACTTCAAAAAGCAATTAAGAGCCAAAATGACAGCCGAGGAAGCAGAGCAGCAGGCCAAACAAGAGCATGAGCAAGAACGTGAGAATCGGATTAAAGAGCTGGAAAACAAGCTTCAGATTGGAGAGTACACGGAAAGATGTATGAGTCAGGAGATCGGGATGGCAAAAGATGAGGCAAGAGAGCTTGCACAAGCCATTACGGAACAGGATGCTGATAAGATTTTTTCAGCTATTGGAACTCATATTAAAGCATTAAAGGCTGCTTGGGAGCAGGAATTCGTAGCGTCCCGTAAAGATTTCTCTGCTGGTCATGGAGATGGAAGTGAATCTCTTGCAATGCAGAAAGCAAAGCAGTTATCCGCTGGTTCATCAAAAAAAACAGCCAATGCAGATATTATTAAACATTATATGTAAAACCAATAAGGAGGTTTAACGATGGCAAGAGGCGATATGAAAGTAAAAAACATTTCTGTCGGTTTGGAGAAAGAAGTGTTAAATCGTAAAGAATGCGAAGCTACGGCAATGACCGTTGATTTTACGTCAGTGGTAAAAACTGCGGACAATGGAGAAAAAATTGTTCCGGCAGGTACACCGGTAGACAAAGATGGCAGACCGGTATCTGCTACACCGTGGACAGGCGCAATTGGTCTTCTGCGTCATGATGTATATGAGAGTAGACCGCAGGCGGCAGTGCTTAAAAAAGCATATATCCATACAAAAAGAGCACAGGAAAACAGTGGATTAACCTATGATGCTGCGCTTGTAGCTGCACTGGTAAATGCCGGATGCCGCATTGTTTTTGAAGAGGCTGCTACACCGATTGTTGGAACTATCCCGGCAGCTCAATCATAATTAATTACACCGAATATAACATTCGCTAACCCCAAATAGTTAAGGGGAAGAAAGGAGTTTTATGAATTTAACAGATGTTTTCTCTACGGCTGCTGTTGCATTTCGTAGAACAGAAGAAGCAAGTAATGCGATTCCTTTCCTGGGTACTACATGGTTCCCGGTTAGAAAGAAAAATGGTATAGACCTGAAATGGATCAAAGCGCACAAGGGGTTGGGCGTTGCATTGAAACCGTCTGCATTGGATAGCATGGCAACCATTAGAACCCGTGGAGGTTTCCAAATCAGAACAGAGGAGATGCCGATCTTCCGTGAGTCCATGAAGATTGATGAACGTGATCTGATGGACATTCAGAGAGCGCAGGATTCCAATGATCCGTATATCGACGAGGTTTTAAACCACATTTATGATGATGTAAATAGCTTGGTAAACGGTGCTGAAATTTCTATGGAAAAGATGAGAATGAGCTTGTTGGCACCGCTTGATGGAGCAATGAAAATCACCATTGGCGCAGCTGACAATACCATTTATGCGTACAACTACGATGAGGATTCTTCTTGGAAGGGCGAGCACTATGCATCTCTGAGCGGAACGAGTACATGGGATAAAGCAGATAGCGCTGCTCCTCTGGATGACATTCAGAATGGTTATGATTACTTGACAAGTATCGGAGAAGCACCGAGATATGCTCTTATGACAAGTAAGACATTCAATTACTTAATCAAGAGCAAACAAATGAAGAATGCATTTATCACCACATCTGGTGTCAATGTAGACTTCATGTCTCAAGCAAAGGCAAAAGAAGTATTCCGGTTGCAGACAGGTCTTATTCCGGTTTTGTACGATAAGAAATACCAGGATTTTGACGGAACCAAGAAAGGATTCTTCCCAGATGATTACGTAACAATCATTGGCGATGGTACGCTTGGTAATACTTGGGCTGGTGTAACTCCGGAGGAGAGAACCCTGAGAGGAAATGCTGATGTAGATGTAACTGTACTGGACAGCGGAATCGCAGTTGCAACAAAAACCATCTACGGACCGCCGGTAGAGTATTTCACTACAGCGTCTATGATTGCACTGCCGTCCTTTGAGGGCATGGACAGCATCTATGTTCTGAAAGTAAAGGAATAAGGAGGCATTGCATGACATACGATCACGTTGTAAAACACGATGGTATTTACTATGCGGCCGGAGAGATGGTTCCAGATGATGAGGTTAAGGCGGAGAGCACAGTTTCTCCGTTTTCTTCTAACGATGGAGATATTGAGACACCTGCCCCGGCAGCAAAAAGAGGCAGACCGTCGAAAAAATAAATGATGGAGGTATAGGCTTGAAAGAACAAATTTTGAGAGAATTAATTGAATATATTGGACACGATTATATTCCAGAGCAGGATTCTTTTTTGCTTATGCTGATCGATGATGCAATTGATGATGTTGTCCAGGAAATGTTCCCATTTGGTTTCACAAATGAGGAAGATGAAGATATTGCAAAAAACGTAGCAATGAAAAGATACAAAAGTAAAATCAGAAAAATCGCCCAGTATCACTATGATAAGCAGGGCAAAGAAGGTGTTATGAGTTATTCTGAATCTGGAGTATCGGTTTCATATAACAGTGCTGGAACGCCAGCAAGTTATCTTCGAGGAATCATCCCAGTTGCAAAAATTTTATAACACAGACGGTGCGTGACACAATTCCTCCCGTTGTGTTGCAGGGATACTTCGCGCGGTGGTGGGGAGAAGTATAGTCTTACGGGAGAGAAAGGGCCCAAGAGGTATGGCGATGGGATGTGAATCAGAATGCGTAAATATACATCGAATCGAATCCCTTGAAAATGACTTTCGGGATTTAAAGAAAAAAATCAGTCAGGAGCATGAAAAGTTTTACTCCAGAATTGAAGAATTGGAACGTCGTATGGATGTCGTATCCAATGATTTACAGCATATTCGAGATGCTGTGGATGAAGTAAATAATAATGTAAAATCCTTAATGTCAGTGCCAAGCAAACGATACGAATCGGCCATTACTGGCATTATCGGAGCCGTTATAGGCGCAGTAGTCGCCTATTTTCTCAAAGGTGGAACGTTCCCCGGATAAGATCCATATAGGGAGGAATGGATTTTATGGGTAACAAGAGAATGAATATTAGTGACTTCACAAAATCAGAGATAGAAGTGCTAGAAAGTGAATGCAATTTTACACCCGATGAGAACGAACTTTTTCTATTAAGAGCTCAAAATTTTACCCTTGAACAGTCAGCAGAACGAATGAATATATCGTCTAAAACTGCTTATAGAATAAACATAAAAATCAAAAACAAAATTCGAAAAGTAATTTTCAAATCATGTCTATAAAGTGTCTATATTCTGTCCTGTTTTCTTCCTATCTGGTTAAGTATAATAGAGGTAGGAAGAAGGGAGGAAAGATAGGTGCAACCTTATCCAACATGGCCTAATATGGCATATCCTACATATCAGAATCCAATCAATCCATATCAGGAAAGATTGTCCCAATTACCAAACAATAATTACCAACCACAGATGCAGTACGTTCCCATACAACAGCAAGTGAATCAGCAGAATCAGTTCCTTTCTGGGCAGATTGTCGATGGAATCGATGCGGTAAAGGCAAAAGACGTTGATATGAGTGGGAATCCAGTCTGGTATCCAAAATCTGATGGGACTGAAATATACAGAAAGCAGTTGCAGGCAGATGGGAAAAGTCAGATTTGCGTATATCGATTGATGCAACCAGAGTCTCAAAATAAATCGGAACAACTCAATACTGGAATAAATGAAGAAACGCTAAATACGTTGTTTGAACAGTTAAGGCAAGATATATTCGAGGAGATATCTGGAATTAAAGATTTGGTAAATAAAAATAATCAACAGCACACGGAAGCGTCCAAACCCATACAGAGGGGAGGAGGTCAAAAATGATTAATCCTATGCAGTTAATCCAATTAATGCGAAGTGGTGGAAATCCTCAAGAAGCATTAAATACCATCTTACAAAAGGAAGCCGGGAACAATCCTGTGCTCAACAATGCTATACAAATGATGAAAAATGGAGATAGTACCGGAATAGAGAGATTAGCTAGAAATCTATGTGAGGAGCGCCATATCGATCCGGAAAAAGCATTATCTCAGATCAAAAATCAATTTGGCATGAAATAACTTTGCTGTAAGATTGAGTGGAAAGCCTAGGATTCCTCTTGATTTACAAATATATTTAAGGGGGCTTGAAATTATGATGACTTCAAGCGGATACTCGTTAGCGGACATTGCTGCCGCAACAGGTAACTCTAAAGATAATGGCTGTAATGGCTGGGGAGATGGCGGCTGGTTTATTTGGCTGTTCCTGATTTTTGCTATTTTTGGCGGATGGGGAAACGGCTATGGCGGCTGGGGCGGAAATGGTGCCAATGGCACTAATGGAGCCGGTTTCCAGGGCTGGGCGACACGATCAGATATAAATGAGGGATTTGCCCTTAATGACATTCAAAACGGCATCCGCGGTATTCAGCAGGGGATTTGTGACAGTACTTATGCATTAAACAACACAATGCAGAGTGGATTTAACGGTTTGAATGTGGGAATGTTGCAAGGATTCAACGGAATTCAGCAATCCATCAATGCAGATACCGTAGCCGGAATGCAGAATACAAACGCTCTGCAGGCCCAATTATCTAATTGCTGCTGTGAGACACGCGAAGCAATTCAGGGCGTCAACTTCAATATGGCACAGAATACATGTGCTTTGCAAAACACCATGAACAACAACACAAGAGATATCATCGACAACCAGAATGCAGGAACGAGAGCAATTCTTGATTATCTGTGTCAGAAAGAAACTGCGGATCTTCGGGCAGAGAACCAGTCACTTAAACTAGCAGCATCGCAGTCTAACCAGAATGCAGAATTGCAGGCGGCAATGGCTGCGAATACGGCAGAGATTCTTCGCAGAACAGCACCGTTACCGGTTCCGGCATACCCAGCATCCAATCTGTACGGATACTATGGAAATTGCTGCACAGCTAATACCGGTTGTTGCTAATCGCCTTTTATGGTTGACAAATATCAGAGAGGCGGTATCTCCGCCTCTTTTTTAGATTGCGAGGTAAAATATGGCTTGTAGAAATGTTTGCCGCATGTGTGATAACTTGGTTGTTTCCACGGCGATTACTTTTACGGACGGGAACCTGGTTGTTACGCTTCCGGCAGGAAGTTATAACGATGGGCAGAAATACTGCATTATATTAGGTCAGACAATTCCAACCACAGCAACGATCGGCGCTCCGGTTGTGTTCCAGATTGGCGCCGGGACAGTTCAATATCCTCTGGTAAATCGTTGTTGCCGTCAAGTCACAGCGTGCGGAGTTAGAACAAGAACTCGATATGCTACAGTAGTACAGACGAGCGCGACCGGAGGAACCTTTAAGATGTTAGGGAATCCGTCATGTATGCCGAATAATACGCTGGCATCGATTGATGGCACAGCACCAACAACTGAAACAGTAGTTACACAGAGTTTAAAAGGGGGAAAGTAATTTATGCATAGATTCGCAAAACAGATAGCAGAATGCGTAAAAAGAGAAATCGAATCTAAAGGATTAGACCATGTTTCCCCTGCGGAACTGATGGTTTTTGGACAGTGGATTGATATTGCTAAAGATTTAGCTCAATATGATAAAGATATGAGAATCATCGATGCAATGGATGAGGAAAATTCGGATGACTTCATGGAACGAATGGGCTATGACCGTTATCGCTATGATAACGGCAGATTTGCCCCAAAAGGCAGAGGCCATAGAATGGGATATCGTCCCTATCTGTACAAACAAGATGATGAGTGGATGGATGATTATCTGACATACAAAGGAAAAGATGATAAGAAAAATTCCAGATATGGAGAGTCTTATGATCGTTACGATGAGTACAGAAGACATTATCATGATTCCAAAGATGCAGAATCAAAACGAATGATGGATAATAGCACAAAGGAATATACAGATGATGTAATTCGAAATCTGAAAGAAATGTGGTCGGATGCAGATCCTACATTGCGCCAGACGATGAAAGCAGACATAACTAAATTAGTACAACAGATGCAGTAAGTTATAAGAGGGACCTGTGTTACATTTTTGTGGCATGGGTCTTTTCTGCTATTGGAGGGGCTATGGACAGATATTTAATGGTAAATAATCATGATTGGAAAGTGAAATTTGTTAGTCCATATAATCCAGAATTGATTGATAGAACGGGAAGTTATACGCTTGGAGTTACTGTTCCATCAGAACATACGATTTACCTTTCAAACGATTTATATGGAAGAGAATTGATTACTGTGTTTATTCATGAAATGACTCATACAGTATTATGGGAATATGATATAATCAGTGATATACATAGATATTCCAAACCAAAATATGTAATTGACATGGAAGAACTGGTGTGCAATATTGTTGCCAATTATGGATATTTAATATTCAAATCGGTTTATGAGAGTTTAGGAGGAAAAGCAATCTTTTATATACCCACGATAATAGAAAGGATGGTTTCGTAGTGAGAAGTAATAATCGAGAACAACAGAAAATTTATTTTTCAATGGTAACTGAAAAATTGAACGGAATAGATACGATAAAAACTTTTTCAAAACCAGAGATTAGGTATATGACAGTATCTTCTACATCTGGGACGCCAGAAGAAATAGCTGCCGGTTTAGTACCTAACTACGATCGATACTTAACACGATGGAAAAACAGATGGGATTCATTTGAGCCACAAGAAGGAATGCTGTTATGGGTAGACAAAGAACCAGAATTAAATGAAGATGGAACTTTAAAAATGGATGAAGAAACATTAGAACCAACAGTATTGCCGGATTACCGTTTAAAAAAATGTATCGGCGCGGAAAAGGGATTGGTTCACAGATACGGAATAGAAAAGATAGGAGCAAATCGTGAAGAAAATCAAGATTAATCTGTCTGTATCAAGCATTCGAAACGCTCAAAAAGAATTGGAACGATATAGACAGGTGTTAAAAAGTAAGAATGTGGAGTTTGTGCAGAAACTAGCGGAAATAGGAATTCCTATTGTCAATGAAAACGTGGATGCAGCACAAGGCGATTCAGATAAAACACACAACACATATATAAAAATTAATTCGTTCCAAGATTATGCGCAGGCAACGCTTGTTTGCGAGGGCTCAGATATCCTGTTTATAGAGTTTGGTGCTGGTGTGCATTACAATACTTCTCCGGGAACCAGCCCTAATCCTAAAGGTGCGGAAATGGGTTATACAATCGGTTCTTACGGAAAAGGAAACGGAAAAAACGATTCATGGTTTTATACAGCTGATACCGGAGAAAGTGTTAGATCCTTCGGTACGGAAGCAACGATGCCAATGTATAAAGCTAGTGTAGAGATTATACAAAAAATACACGAAATTGCCAAGGAAGTGTTTGGAGGTGGAATTTAATGATAACAGTAAAAAATCCTGTTCTTGATGTTTTTGAAAAATGGTTATCAAATATGCAGAGCATAAAGGGCATTACATGCTCTATGCAAAAGAGTGCCATTCCAAACAAATATCCATATTCTACTATCTATATGATGGGTGCACCTGGGAATAAATGGGATTTAGATGGAAATGAATCGGCAATCATTCCGGCATTTCAAGTGGATTCTTATGCTAAAGGGCAAAAGGCATTAAGTAAAGCGTATGAAATTGACAATATCAGTCATCAAGCTATGACGGAAATGGGATTTAGGAGAACATACGGACCAGAACAGATAGAGGGTTCGGACAAGACGGTTGTTCGCGTTGTCAGTCGTTACAATAGGCTTTATTGCGGAGAATCCTTTTAATGTGACTTTTTACAAAACAACAACATAAGTTAAAATAGTATAAGGGAATAAGGGCATTAATGTTAATGCTCTTTTTTCGTGCAATTAAACGGAAAGGAGGTAGGACAATGGATTTTGGAATTGCTAGTGTAGCTGCCATTGTGGCGATTTGCTATTTCATCGGACTTGGTGTTAAGGCATCCGGAATTGACAATAAGTGGATTACTGTTATCGTAGCTGCCATTGGTGGCATATTGGGAATAGTCGGAATGTATGTCATGCCAAACTATCCGGCAACTGATATTCTGAATGCCGTCGCGATCGGAATGGTATCTGGTGCATCGGCAACATGGATTGATCAAACAAAGAAACAGTTTACAAAATAAAAAAATCCGGTCACTGAAAATGAAGTGATCGCTAACCTCTAACAATTAATGAGGTGGAAAGGAGATTAAATGGCAATAGCAAATATTCCTGGTATTTCTACCCTTAAAATGAGAGCTGGTTATGCCGTAGAAACAACGCCTGGTGTAGCTCCGACTGCGTATACATGGCTGCAAAGATGTAACTCTATCGGAGAGATTTCTTTGAGTGCAGAGACAATTGATGCATCTGCCATCGAAGATGAGCAGACAAGAAATGTTGCAGGCAGACAGGATACCGGCGGAGACTGGACAATTTCGTTCAACTTGACAAACGAAACAGAAACGATTTACCAGAAAATGTTGGAAGATGCGGCAGAAGGACTGGCAGCCAACAAGAGAACCTGGTTTACTGTTTGGAGTCCGAATCTTACTAAGGCATTCTTCATTGTTGCTCAGCCGGGCGGTAAAATCCCGATGCCTGCGGTTGATCAGAATGAATTGCTGGTAGCAGAGCTGTCTCTGGCAATCGATGAGTATAAAGGTATGTTGACAGCGATTAAACCGACAACAGATGGAGAAGATGTGTAGATCATAAAATCAAGGATAGGGAGGTATCTTGATTATGTACAAGACATTAACTATTGGTGGTAAGGATTATCATCTTGAATACACTCTGGAGGCTTCTTTGTGTTCCGATTGCATCGATAGATTAATCGAGTTTTTGGGAGGAGTCTCCGGTTCTGCGTATTTGGCTGATGATGCTTTTGCAGAACTCGATCCGGATTCACGAAAAAAAGTGATTAAAGAATCTGTGCAGGGAATTAAAAATGAGATTTCGAAATTGCCTCAGACTGCAATTTTGATGCTTTATGCTGGATTGCAGGAGTATCATGGAATGGATGGAGATGGAACCGTATCCTCCATGCATGACGCCAAGAAAATTGCAAAGCAGTATATCCAAGAGCACTCCGAGGATGGTACTGGAAATTTTTATGATTTGTTCACAATTTGCCTTAATCAGATGGCGGAAGATGATTTTTTCGTTCGAACCGGTCTGAACAAGATCATGAGTCAGGCTATGAACACGGAAGAATCGAGCGAACCGAAACCGAATCGGGCGCAGAGACGGGCAACATCCAAAGTCAAAAAACTTTCAGAGAATTAATTCTCAATGAGTTAATCCCATCGGCTTTGGAATGTGGTTTATCCGAAAAAGATGCTTTCCATATGACATTTGGTGCAGTTAAACGGCATATTGATGCATATTGGAAACGTCGCAAAAACGAGTGGGAAAGAACTGAATATCAAGCGTGGCTAATTGGAGCATATACCATGAATGCCATTGCGGCGGCTTTTTCTAAAAAAGCCAAATACCCCAAAAATCCATTGGAGCAAAACAAACCTGTTGATGTTTCAAATCTGAATGAGGAACAATTGGCAGATATGCAGGAGAAATATTTACTTCAATTGGATTTCATGGCGCGAAGCTATAAAAAGAAAGAGGCGGATGAACAGTAATGTTTGTCCGCTTTTTTTATTACCGGTACATGAAATGAAATGTAACTGTTGACCTCAAACAAATGGAGGTAGAAATGGCAGCAGATAATGTTATAGATTCTTTATTATTGGAAATAGCCAGTGATGTAGGGGGAGCGGACGCATCAATTGAGCGAATGTCAAATGCGCTGGAGAAACTGGCATCCAGTGTGAATATGATTGATATTCGTAAGCTGACGAATTTATCATCTACATTTACAAAGTTATCAGGATCCGCAACAGAGCTTCAAAATACTATGAAAGGTATTGATTTGTCTAGTCAAGCGGGTGGAAAAAATACAATAAGTTCCGAGCTTGGAAATCTCAAAGCTACAGTTTCTGAAGTAACGAGTGCAGTAAAAGAGAAAACCAAAGCATTTCAGCAAGAGGGCAGCGTCGTTTCTGCGTCTGTGAAAAATGAAATCACTTCTCTGACGTCGATGGAAAGCACGATTCAGCGAATCACTTCCATGCTCAGTGGAATGTCAGCGCAGGGGGCAAATGCCACCAATGGTATTTCGTCCGCGGCTGGAATGCAGGAGATCGGGCAGACGTCAGCCGGGATCCAGCAATTAGCATCCAATTTGGCAATGCTGAATGGAATCCAGTTTGATGATACTGGAATCAGAAACATCGCGACGGCGATCGGAACGCTTGGCAGAAAGACAGTCACTCAAGCGGCAGCCAATATTCCAGTACTGATTGCACCTATCAAAAATCTGTCCTCAGAATTAAAGGGATTGGATTTTAGTGGGTTTGATGTACAGGGATTGACTGAACTTGCTAATGGAATTTCAAAGCTTGGAACAGTAACGGCTACCAGAGCTGCCAGTGGAAATATTACCAGTCTGGCAAAAGCACTGAAGGAGATGCTGACAACATTGTCAACCGCACCGAAAGTCAGCAAAAATGTGCTTGAAATGACACAGGCTCTGGCAAATTTGGCAAATGCAGGTAATAAGGCTGGAAACAGTTCTCGAAATCTGTCAAAAGGCTTGTTGTCATTGCCAAGTGCATCTAGCAAGGCTAAGAAATCCTTCTCTGGTCTGGCCGGTGCGATTGGAAAATTCTATGCGACTTATTGGATGTTGCTTAGGGCATTACAAGGGTTTAAGAAAGCGATCGATATTTCTTCAGACCTAACAGAGGTTCAGAACGTTGTAGATAACGCATTCGGCGATTACGCAAGCAAGGTTGATGAACTGACTCAGCATTCTATCCAGGACTTCGGCATGTCTGAGTTGACTGCGAAACAAATTTCTGGTCGTTTCCAGGCAATGGGAATGGCGATGGGATTTGCACAAGGTAAGATGTCTGATATGTCCATCGAATTGACTAAGCTAGCAGCGGATATGGCATCTTTTTATAACGTATCTCAGAAAGAAGTTGCGAGAAGTTTACAGGCTGTATTCTCAGGTGAGACAGAACCGTTAAGAAAATACGGCCTAGACTTAACCCAAACGACATTAAAAGAATATGCGTTAAAAAACGGTCTTGATGCTAACATATCTTCGATGACACAAGCACAAAAGACGATGCTACGTTATCAGTATGTCATGGCTAATACGGCCATCGCGCAAGGAGACTTTGCACGTACTAGCGGTACGTGGGCCAATCAGACGCGAATTTTAGTACAGCAATTCCAGCAATTAGGCGGAATTGTCGGTGGCGTTTTAGTTAATGCATTCAAGCCGTTTATTACAGCATTGAATAGTGTCATGAAATCGGTAATTGCTTTTGCAAAAACGGTGGCAAATGCGCTTGGCGCGATCTTCGGCTGGACAATAGAAATTGATGCCGGAGGACTGGCGAATGATTTCGATGCGGCTGGTGCTGGTGCAGAGGATATGGCAGATGGAACCGGTAAAGCTGCTGATAATGCGAAGAAATTGAATCGCTATATTGCTGCATGGCATGAAGTAAACAACATGACATCAGACGATGGTTCCGGATCCGGCGGTAAAGGCGGTGGCGGTGGTGCTGGTGGCGGAAACGCTAATGGTGCAGATGCCAAACTGGTGCGGAGAGATTCTATTCTGGAGAAATACAAGAGTGAAATTGATTCTCTGTACGAACTGGGAAAATATATTGGAACCACACTGACAAATGCTATGAACGGAATTGATTGGGATAGCGTTTATCAGAGCGCGGAGAATTTCGGTAAAGGTTTGGCAAATTTTTTGAACGGTCTGATTTCTCCAGATTTGTTCGGGGCATTAGGTCGAACGATTGCCGGAGCGCTGAATACAGCACTGCATTTCCTTGATTCATTCGGAACTACATTTGACTGGAAAAACTTTGGTGCTTCCATAGCGGCAGGCGTAAACCAGTTTTTTTCCACTTTTGATTTTGGATTATTAGGGCATACGATTAGCACGTGGGCGCTTGGCTTATTGACAGCAATTAATGAGGCACTGTCAAAAATCAAATGGGAGATGATCGGTCAGCAGATCGGAAAATTCCTCAATAGTATTGATTATGCCAAAATCCTAGCAAGTGTCGGAAAGGCAATTTGGAACGGAATTAACGCAGCTTTTAACCTTTACAAAGGAACATTTGAAACAGCACCATTACAGACGGCGTTGCTCACATTGGTTGGTGTAACGGCGATGTTGAAAACCGGAAACATTCAGAAATTTGCGAATGCTTTAGGAAATAGTGTTGGAAAAGCGAAACTGTTTATAACGGCTTTAGGAGGTAGTACGGATGCCATTGTGGCGTTAAAAGAAGCAGCGCCGAAAGCTGAAAAAGTTGTGGTTTTGCTTAGAACTGCATTTACTACATTTAGAGATTCCGTACAGAGTGGAAATTGGCTTGGCGCATTACCAACAACATTACAAGCAATTGGAAGTCAATTGTCTACTTTTGCTCAATATGCACTAGGTATTGGAGCCGTCGCCGGAGAATTTTTCACTTTATATAATGCAGCTGAAAATTTGGCAACAGGAACAGGAAATCTGACCACAAACATCATGGCTATTATAACTGCTGCTGGATTGGCAAGTGCTGCGCTTTATACAGCGTTCGGACCAGCCGGATTAGCAGTGGCAGCGATTACAGGTATTGTTTCTTTGTGGAGTGGTTTTCTTAAAGGATTATCGGAAACACCAGAACTCGATGAATGGGTAAACAATTTCGATTCCCGCCAAAAAGACATCAATCAGCGTATCGAGGATCTGAGAGATTCCACGCAAAAGATGAAGGATGATTTTGGAACTGCCGGAGAAGCACAAGCCAAAATGGCAGAAGATATGGCAGATAAGTACGAAGCACTTCATAGCAAGGCTAACCCGACCGCAGAAGACATCTCTTTAATGAAACAGTATAGCAAGGATCTGGTTCAGATGTACCCGGAACTGGAGCAGTACTTTAACGGGGAAACAGGTCTTTTGGAAGTCAACCGTGATGAACTTCAAAAAACCATTGATAAGCAGAAAGAGTTAGCACAAGCTAAAGCTGCTATGAGTTCTTTGGAAGAGTCTTATGAAAAGCAGATTAAGGGCGAAAAAGCAGTTGCGGATGCGGTTGATGCCCAGACAGAAGCCAGGAAGAAACTTTTGGAGTCGCAAAAGAAAATTGATGAATATAAGAAAAAGGCAGAAGCTGGCAGAATTGGTGGAGAGGGTAGTATGACAACCACCTACGATCCGTTCGGTGTAGAATGGAGAAAAATTGACGCTGAATACCAGGCAGCAAATGATGCGTTTAACCAAGCAACGGAAACACTGGGAAATACCAGACAAGCGTTGTCAGATGTTAATGGAGATATCGAATATTTCAGTACCGCCTATCAAAACGCGGCTACAGGAGTAGCAACAAACAATCAAACCATTCAAACTGGTATTGAAGGGCTCAAAACAGAGTTCCAGAATCTTGGTATCACGATTACCGATGATTTCGCCCAGAAAATTGCAACCAGCGACAGTATTTCAGTCACGGCTATTGAGGGGATGTTCTCTAAGATGATGGAGCAGACACAGTTATCAGCGGAAGAACTGAAAACTTTGTTTGGACAGATTGCTCCGCAAATGACTGATGAGTTTATCGGAGTTCTTGCCAATAAGTCCCCAGAAGTTCAGTTGAGTGTAACAACACTGTTGGCAAATATTTCTTCTGGTGTACAGGCAACACAGCCACAGCTTGAAAGTTTGTTCAAGAGTTTGGGAATCACACTTCCGTCAGATTTGATTACAAACCTCGCCAGTCAGAATGCCGGAGTTCAAAGCACGGTGATTGGTCTGCTGACGGAGGTAAATAATGGTGTTCAACTGAAACAGCCAGAGTTGATTAATCTGTTTAATGGTCTTGGCCTGGATGTGCCGGATGAATTGATTAAAGCGATTGCAGGCAAGGAATCAGAGACACAAACAACCGCCATTAACCTGTTGCAGCAAATTGATAAGGCAGAAGCTAGTGAGCGCGGACCATTGGTGAATAAACTGAAACAATTAGGCCTGGATGTAGATCAGAACCTGATTGAAGGTATTAAAGATGAAGGGCTCAAAGGGCAGTTATCGGATGCATCTAAGGATTTGCCCAGGACTGTTCATGACAGTGCGAATTCGGCTAGTAACGAAGAGGGCAATAGCATGGAAAGCGTCGGAAAGTTCATGCTAGAAGGATTTCTTAGGGGTCTTAAAAACAATGGATTATTGGGAAGTATTGGAGCAGCCGCTAGGAATTTGGCATCTATTGTAGTTGGCCAAACAGAAAAAGAAGGTGGAGTTGCATCCCCATCTAAGGTCATGAAAAAAGTTGGCGCGTATTTCGTCGAAGGATTCAATCTTGGAATTACGGATAACGCTGATTCCACATATGATGCGGTAAAAGGATGGGCAAAAGGCATAAACAAGAATTTCGCCTTGCAGACTCCAACGGTAAACTTTGACTTGCCGAAAAAACCGAATCTCAAATCTGCATCTCTTGACATGGATGCTCTCTCCTTGAATATGCAGGGAGAGATGGATGTCAAGATGGCAGAATACGCCTACCAGATGAAGCAGTTGCAGAACGCGATCAGCGAACAGAATCAAATTTTGGAAGAAATGAACAGTAAAGGTTTAGTCTTTGATGACAATGCGTTCCAGAGAAAATACAAGAAAGCAGCCACTTCGTATCGGAAACGGACTGGTAAACAGTTAGGCGTGTCGTTTTAATATCAAAAAGATCCCCTGGGAAAATTTCTGGGGGATTTTTTAATTTAGGGGTTGACATTTTACGTGTAACCATTTAATATTATTTGTGCAACCAAAAAAGAAAGGAGGCATATGAATGGCATTATCAAAAGGCAGACCACCATCAAAAGATCCTAAGAGAAATGACACAAAAATAAGGCTGACTGATGAAGAGGCACGTAAGTTGTCATATTGTTCTGAAAAGTTAGAAAAAACAAAATCGGATGTGATTAGAGCAGGCATTGATATGGTATATGCCGAGGTTACAAAAAAATAAGAGATTCGCCCCTACCACAGTTAGAATCTCTTAGGAGGACATTATGAGTGCCAAAATGGGCAGACCGCTTAAAGGATGTAGTATTTTAGCTCATGAAGTTAAAGCGAGAATTGATGATCGCACATATAATGAACTTCAACAATATTGTATAGAAAATGAGCTTAAAACAGCAGAAGCAATACGATATGCTATTTTAAAAATGTTAAGCGAGAAAAAAGAATAGGAAGTTGCTTCGACGCACCAGATTTTTAATTTAGTGGTTGACTGTTGCTAACAACAAGCGTATAATTGCTGTTGTTAGCAACAAAGAAAGGGGGATTGATAATGGTTGCTAAGCAGGGACGCGCTGAATACTTTAAAGAACGCAGAAAAGTTTTCAAACAATTTAATGTTTCTTTAAAAAAAGAAAAAATAGAAGCTTTGGAGAAAAAACTTCAATTGGAAGGAAAAACAAAGGTTAAATGGTTTGAAGAAATCGTTGATAAAGAATTGAGCGAAGAGGAATAAAAAAATAGAGTAATTACCAGAGTGACAGTCCGCAATTACTCTATCCGCCCTTCCATGTGGAAGTGATAATGTAAGTAAATCTTACACTACTTATCTTATCATTTCCAAAGGAAAAATTCAATACTAGACTTAGGAAAGAAAGGTAAGTTAAAATGGATTACAAAGAAAACATTGTAAAAATGCTGGAGAAAATCAATAATCCGCAGGTATTGCGCTACATTCACATTATTGTGAAGGATATTTATGATGATGTGGAGGAGAACAAAGACTGATGGAAGAAATGCAAATTTTCAATAGCGGAGAATTCGGAGACATCCGGACAGTAACTATTGATGGAGAACCGTGGTTTGTCGGCAAGGATGTGGCTAAAGCATTAAAATATAAAGACACTTCTGATGCACTAAAAAAGCACATATCAGAAGATGATAAGCTCACTAGGCGTTTTACCGACTCAGGTCAGAGCAGAGAAATGTATATTATCAATGAATCCGGTTTATACTCATTGATCTTCGGCAGCAAACTGGATTCTGCAAAACGTTTCAAACGCTGGGTAACATCGGAGGTGCTTCCAAGCATCCGTAGAACCGGTTCGTATGGAATTCCGCTGACAATCCCAGAGCAGATTCAGCTTCTTGCGAGAGGAAATGTGGAATTGGAACGAAAGATCGATACGATTCAGTCTGATGTGGAAGCTATCAAAGCGGATCTTCCAATTCTCCCGATCGAGGCGGAGCGGATCACGACAGCGACCAAGAAAAAGGGCGTCGAGGTTTTGGGCGGAATCAATTCCAGCGCGTATAGGAACAAAGGGTTACGACAGAAATTATACAGCAACCTATATTCGAATCTGAAATATAATTTTGGAGTGCGTTCGTATAAGAGCATTAAGCGGAGTCAGTGTGATAAAGCGATCGATATCATCAATTCGTACCAGCCGCCGTATTTTCTGGAAGAAGAGATCCGGAACGCCAATGCTCAACAGGTTATGGCGCTGTAGCCTGGAAACAAACTTCTGCTTCAATTTTCTACTCTGCCGTGGTATACTCAAAAGAAAAACTGGAGGATTGTATCATGGCAAGACAGAAAAACTTTGACACGGAAATTGAGAAGCTGAAAAACCAGATTGAGAAGAAAAAAGCAGAATTAGAGAAATTAAAAGCTGATCTGAAAAAGGCGCAGGAAGAGAAGAGAGACGCGGAGCTTGCATCCCTCTTAGACCTGATGGAAGAGAAAAACTTAAAAATCAGTGATATTCGTTCTCTCATTCAGTAAAAGAATGCCCCGGTCGTTCTTGGCTGGGGCTTAAAAAACAAAACAAGCCTCGGTTTTTACTCCGAGGCTCATTTTGAAAGGATCAAAAAAATGAAAATTTGATTTATTAGGGGTTCTGTTAAATGAACAAGTAAATTATACGGAACTCTAACAGAAAAAGTCAACAAGAATTTTTTTGTTTTTTGTCAAGGTTTCCAAATGACGGATTCCATGTCGGATGGTATAATGTAAGAAAAACATGGGGAGGTATACAATGAGAAAAATATCATTATTGGGAGTTGCAGGAGTAATGTTATTAAATGCAATCTCTCTTTCTGCTTGTGGCGGAAATAATAGTTCAAGCGTTGTGGCGGAAACCGAAAAAGTGGAACCATTAGATCTTACTGGAAATTGGGTTCAGTCTGGAAAAGAGGGAGAGAAAGACACATATCAAGCCGGATTTATCAAAGATGGCGTTATAGAGATTTACTGGATAACCGATGGCGGTAATTCCCATAGCCTGTATTGGGCTGGTTCGTATGATGCACCAACCGATGATTCCAAGGAATACAGATGGGAATCTCAAAATGATAGAATTAAAACAGATTCTGCATTATTATCATCACAAGATGATACGAAAACATTTTCATATAAAGACGGAAAGATTTCATATAAGATGTCTATACAGGGACAAGAAAGTACGATTACTTTAGTCCAAACAGAAACTGATTATAGCAGTTTTTCTGCCCCTGGTGGACACTCTGGAAGAGCTCAAGACGGAGAACAGATTGAACTAAAAGATAGCGGATATTCATTTTATCAGTCTGGAAATACTGTCTTAGTTTATTATGCAGCTGAAATTTACAATCCGAATGAAAAATATGCGATTGAGTATCCTTCGATTGTCGTAACCGTAAAATCTGATGACGGTAAAATTTTAACTACTGATGAAGCTACGTTTAGAGGAATAGCAGCACAAGATACAGTAGTGTATGGAAATTATCTTACATATGAAGGAGAACCGGGGACTCAAGTAGATATTTCTGTTAAAAATGGAAAAGATGATTATATGTATCAAGAAGGCTCTGACATCATACGTCAAGATCAACTGGCAATTACTAATGTTTCAGAAAATATCAATAGTAATACCAGAAGTTATACAGGAGAAATTACTAACAATAGTACTGTTGATTTAGATTTTGGCGGAGTTGATATTATATTTAAAAAAGATGGTAAATTGGTCGGAGGATATACAAGCCCTGTCATGGAAATAGCGAGTGGGCAGACTCTTCCTTTTGAAGTTGAAAATTATTCAGGTTTTTCAGATTATGACTTATATGAAATTTACGGACTTCAATAGCTATAAATTGTAGGGAGGTGTACAGCATGAGAAAATTAAAAGTTTTAGTATTAGCAGCAGCTCTTTCATTGAGTATGGCATCAACAGCATTTGCCGGTTCTTGGAAACAGGATGATAAGGGATGGTGGTATCAAGAGGACGATGGTTCCTATCCTACGAATACCTGGAAAGAAATCAAGGGAAAATACTATTACTTCGGAGCTGATGGCTATATGCTGTCGAATGGAGTAGCACCGGATGGACAGCGTGTTGGAGCTGATGGAGCGTTAATCAAGACTCAGAACCGGTCCCATATCACGTATTCGGCGGATTCAGTCACAAAGGATCTGATGATTTCTGACTGGATTTTTGGAAATGATTATACGACATATCATCTGTACGAAATCACCAATAATAGCGCTCTTACTATAGATATTTCCATCAACGAGGTTGGAAAAAATCATGTTGGTTCGACAGTAAGCGCCGATAGCTTAAGTGAATGTGATATTCCGGCAGGTACTACGTTTTTCATGTATAGTATTTGTTCTGATTCGCCAGATGTAGCTGAGTTTGATTCAACAGTAAAAGTAACGCAGACAAAATATTGGCAACCTGTTTTCCAGAACATTTCAACCAATGTTATCAAGAAGAGCAAAAAAGCCATAGTTGCAGCAACGAACAATGGTTCTGTTAAAATTGATTTTCCAGAAGCGATTGCTGTATTTTATAAAAACGGAGAACCGATAGATCTTTATCGTGTCTATATGGGTGCAAGCGCTAGTTTACAGGCTGGAGAATCTTATACAGCTGAAATGTACTCAACATCAGGAACTTATGACGATGTAAAAGTACATATTACTGGACGCGCAGATAAATAATTTCATAGATTAAAACAGCCCTGGTCATTATCGGCCGGGGCTTTCTTTGTGCCATTATTTACCAAAAGCCCGGAATGCGATTATCTCACACCCGGACTTCTGATGGAAAATTATAGGATTGTTATTGATGTCATTATAAGTGATTTTGCATTAAAAAGTCAAGTAGAAAAAAACAGGAAATTTTTTACTTGCGCTGGAAATACGAAATTACTTATAATTAGAGAAATACATCATGATTCGTGATATATGGTTCCCGATCTGGGAATCTGATTTTTACCATAATAGAAAAAGAGGAGGAAAATTTATGGGCTTGTTATTAAACGAATATCCATTGTTACTTTCGCCGTCGCTGGCATGTAAGATCGGAGTGAAAGAGGCGTTGATTTTACAGCAGCTACATTATTGGCTGGAGAAAACAGAACATATAATCCGCGGTAAAAAGTGGGTGTATAATTCCATCGAGAATTGGCAGAAAACAAATTTCCCGTTCTATTCAGTGGCAACAGTAAAACGTGCGTTCGAGTCACTGAAAAAGAAAGGGCTTATTCTGGTTGCTAATTTTAACCGGATGAAAAACGACAAGACTCTGTGGTATTCCATAAATTATAAGGCACTGGAAAAATTGGAGAAACCATCGATTCCAACTAAAGCAGATCAGCCGGTTCAGTCCTCTGAAATTGATCGAAAAGATGAGAAAATGGAGAGATCAATTTGCACCAATGGAAAGGTCAATTTGACCCAACCATTACCAGAGACTACAACAGAGACTAACTTCACTTATACGACGGCCAGAGATTCCTACCGGGATCGCGATAAAGATCTCAATATAGGGGAAACGTATACTTTGACACAAAAAGATGTCAAAAAGAGAAAGTATACTACTCAATTTCAGAGTAGCAGAGAAACTAATTATATTTCCAATAGGGGCGTGACGGGGCAGTGTACTTGTCCTCATACAAAATACACTAACGAACAGCTCCGGGCATACATCTCGGAAAAGATTCCATACTTCATGATTGGAAAGACAGACAATGATAACCGGAAGAAAGAGCTTGTCAAGATTATCTTGTATTTTTACGACAAGTACCAGCAGTATGTTGGAATTCCTCATAGAATCCTTAGTGACAAAGCGTACAAGCAGATTATCAAGCAGTACCTCAATCCGACTGGAAGATTATTGCAGTACAATGTTTATGACCTGGAAATGTACAAAGAGATGATTGACCGATACTTTAAAACCAAATTTGGCTCGAAAACTAGAACTCGCGGTCCGAGAATCCGGATCAACTGGGAACTGCCACACTTCATGTCTGGAAATGTCAGAGAGTATATTTTTATGCACATCACGCACATTGTGTAAAGACTGCTGTATGTGAGTCTTTAAGCCTTATAAAATCATGCTATGATTGTATCATGCAGAATAAGGTTTATCCGTCTGCTTTGGAAACCGACCAGCGAATATGTGTTGGCCGCTAACCTCGAATATTTATGGAGGTAGATTTTATGCATGGATTTGAGGGATGGTTGCTGAAAGTGAATGGCGTGGAATTTCCCAACAAATATATCCATGCCGGTTCTTATAAGTGTACGCCAGATCAAGAGACAGACCTAGACGATTATACCGACAATGACGGAGTTTTCCACAGGAATGTACTTCCGGCGAAAGCAACCAAGATAGAATTTGACATTAAACCTGTACGACTGGCTGATATGGCAGTAATTAAATCCATTCTTCCAGCGGATAGGCAGAAGATGACAGTAGAATACTGGAATGACTGGACAATGAGCTATTGTACCGGGGAAATGTATATGCCAGACATTGAGTTTGAGCCTTATATGGTATATCGTGAGAGAAACGATATTCTGTACAATCCTACCAGAGTTGCGTTTATTGAGTACGGCGCGACAAGATAGGGGGTGTAGATATGCTTGATATGCCAGAAAAAATCAAAGACCTATATCGTTCCGGGAATACCAGTGTAGAAACGCAAAAAAAATTTAAACTAACGTTTTATGATGAGACTGCTGATACATTGTACCCTTATGAGACGTTATTTCCGGAAGATACACTATTTCCGGCTGAGAATGGCATTCCCTGGGTAACAATTGAAAACAATCGGATCGAGAGTGAGTCGTTGACTATCACAGAAGCTCTTTGTGATTCGGATGAATTGGAATTTGGCGCTTGTGAAGCATCCAGCATGGAAATTGTGGTTGCAGATGTTATCGAGGATCTGACTGGACGGACTTTTACCCTGAGCGTAGAATGCGGCGGATATGAAATGATTCTTGGTGTATATACCGTAGAATCATACACAAGACAATCCGATCGCAGGAAACGGAAGATTACAGCGTATGACAATATGCGCTTATTCGATGTGGATGTGGCTCTATGGTACAATGAACTGACGTTCCCAATGACATTGTTTGAATTTCGAAATTCCTTATGTGAGTACATTGGAATTAGTCAGATTCAGATTTCGCTACCATTTGATTCGTTAAAAATTGAAAAGACCATTGAACCGGAACAAATCTCTGGGCTAGAAGTATTAAAGGCAGTTTGCCAGTTGAATGGATGCTTTGGGCATATGGATAGAACCGGAGCCTTGAAGTATATTCAGTTGCAACAAACTGGATTGTATCCGTCAGAATCTCTTTATCCAGAGGATGAATTGTATCCATCGGAAAAAGATAGTGATGATCGAGCAGTTGAACATATCAACTACTACAAACAGCCATTGGAGTATGAAGATTACATGATCGATGGCATCACAGGGTTGACGATTCGACAGGAAGAAGGCGATATTGGTTCCAGCGTAGGAACAAGTGATTCTGTTTATACCATCGAAGGGAATTTTTTGGTATACGGGAAAAGCGCTGCGGAAATGATAAACATCGCTCAAACACTATTACCATATATTTCTGGGAGAACGTATCGCCCGGCAAATATCGAGTGTTATGCGATGCCCTGGATTGAGGTAGGAGACTATCTTCAAGCTGTCACTCAAACTGACATCATAGAAACATTTTGCATGAAACGAACCATGAGTGGATGCCAAGCTATGATGGACACATACGAGGCAACAGGAGATCAGACCAGAGAAGAAGTATTTGGAGTCAATAAGCAGATTATCCAGCTCCTTGGTAAGACAGCAGTTATTACGCGAAATATCGAAGAGGTTTCTGCGAAAGTAACGGATTTAGGAGAGAAAACAGAAGCACAATTTAAAGTTACCGCGGATCAGATATCCGCAGAAGTGACAAGAGCGACAGAGTCAGAAAATAAACTTTCATCGCAAATTACGTTGACAGCAGAATCTTTAAAAACACAAGTCGCCGATTCTGCAAATCAGATGCAGTCACAAATTACACAGAATGCGGATGCAATCAAGCTAAAAGTTAGCAAGGGAAGTGTTTCTTCGGAAATTTCCGTGGAAAGTGGCGGAGTTAATATCCAAGGCAATCGCTTTTCTTGGAATTCCACATATTCCAACATGACTTCGGATGGCACTTTGACTTGCCAGAATATCAAAGCTACGAACGGAACTTTTTCTGGAACCATCACAGGTTCAACGATTAGTGGTGGAACGATTACCGGCGCAACGATTACTGGTAATACGATAAGCGGTGGCACTGTATCTGGTGCAACAATTAAAGGTTCCACGATCACTGGTTCCGATATAAAAGCTAGTAAAGTAACGGCCACAGGAGAGTTGAACCTTGGTGTATTAAGTGTAAAATCCATAGAGGAATGCACGTATGTTAATGCAACCAGAGGGGAATTCAGTTATTTGCAATGTTCGAAGTTTACGTATTATTCTGACAGACGTTTAAAGAAGAATATACGGGATATTCCGCCAGAAATAGCAATGAAAGTGGTTGACGCGTTAAGACCAGTGAAATATCAGTTCAAATCGTCCGGAGATGAAGCAATCGGACTGATTGCACAGGAGGTTGAAACAGTTTTGATGGAAAATAACCTTGACTGGCCGTTGTACGATGTTGATCCAAAAACAGGTTATTATGGAATCCCATATATGCATTTTATTGGAATTTTGATTGCCTGCTTTCAGTATTTGGATAGCAGATTGAAAAGACTGGAGGGAAACGATGATTAATATATCTGATGAATTCAAAAAAGTATTAGTCAGCGACAATGTTACTCCATCTGATGCAAGAAAATTTAAGCTATCTTTTTACAGCAAAGGGTATGATTCATTATTTCCGGCAGAGACATTATTCCCAGAAGATAGTTTGTTCCCGTCCGAACAGAATGAAGTATGGGTGCTTATTGAAAACGATCGTATTGAAAGTGAGAGTTTGACAATCACTGAGTCATTGTGTGATAACAGTAATCTGGAATTTGGCTCATGCTCCTCTGCATTATTGGAAATTGTGGTGGCAGATGTCATTGAAGATTTAACTGGAAAAGAATTTTTTCTGACAGAAGAAGTGGGGGAATACCAGATTCCATTAGGGTATTATACCGTAGAGTCATATGTGAGGCAGTCAGACAGGCGAAAGAGAAAAATCACAGCATACAATCGAATGCGGCTTTTCAATACGGATGTATCAAGCTGGTACAATGGCTTAACATTTCCGATAAGCATTCGTGAGATGCGAGATTCTTTGTGTGAATATATTGGAGTAAGGCAGATTCAAACGGATCTGCTTTTTGATTCCCTAAAAGTTGAAAAGACAATCAACCCAGTTGAAATTTCTGGCATGGAAATATTAAAAGCCATCTGCCAGATCAACGTATCCTTTGGGTACATAGATAAGAATGGATTGCTTAAATACATTCAGATTCAACAGACGGGATTATATCCATCTGAAACATTATATCCAGATGACAATGAACTTTACCCGTCTGAATTGGGAAGTGATGGCAGAAGTGTGCAGCAGATTATGTCCTTCAAATCTTTGGAATATGAAGATAAGATGATTGAAGGATATACTGGATTACAGATTTTTCAACAGAACGGAGAGATTGGCGCTAGTGTAGGAGATGCGGGAAATCTCTATACAATTTCTGGGAACTTCTTACTTTATGGCAAAACTGTTGTTGAGCTGCTTAATATAGCACAGTCAATATTCCCATATGTCTATGGCAGAACATACAGACCATGCACATTGGAATGCCGAGCAATGCCCTGGATAGAACCCGGAGATGCGCTACGGATTATAACTCGCGATGATGTGATTGAAACTTTGTGCATGAAAAGAACCATGAGCGGATGTCAAGCCATGATGGATTCCATAGAATCATCAGCTGATGAAAGTGAAAATGCAACCAATGATTTGTACAATTCAATCAAAGAAGTTGATGGAAAGTCATATCTGTTGATGGAGCAAGCGGACAAAATTGTTCTTTCGATGGATGATTTGAGCAAAGATATATCATCTAAATTTGAGATAACAAATCGGAATATATCGGCTGAAGTCAAAAGAGCTACTGATGCGGAGGGAGAGATATCTAACAACATAACGCAGACTGAATCGGAGATCACAACCGTTTTGACAAAAAGTAATGAAAATTTGCAGAGTCAAATCAGCCAGAATGCAAAGAATATTTCGTTGCTAGTTAGTCAAGGCGGATTGTCGGCAGCAATTTCTCAAGAATCGGGGCAAATTTCCATCACAGGAAACCGATTTACATGGAAAGCTACCAAGTCTAGCATGACAGCTGACGGCACATTGAATTGTAATGGGATTGTGGCTAGTAGTGGTAATTTCAGCGGTACAATAACAGGTACGAATATATCTGGTTCCACATTAACTGGTATTGAGATAAAAGGTAATTTTATTACGGCAAATGAAATATCAGCATCCACAATAGATGGTACAAATTTTGAATTGGGAAGTTTGGATGTAGTACAGTTGAAAACAGATGATGAAATTGGCGCTGATGACAGTGCTCAAGTCAACATTCAAAATATTACCGCTGGAATCATTCTTTGCAAAGGTGATGATCCATCTCAGATTGACTGGGTTATTGCAAAAAAATATTCGGGTCCGATCCCCAAAGAGGACTCGGATTCGCGTCTAAAACGGAATATAACAAGTTTGTCTACACAGGAATCAGAAGAATTTCTAAATTCTTTGACGCCTGTTTTTTTTGAGTATAAGAGAAGCGGAATCAGCAGTGCTGGACTAATTGCACAGGACGTGGCAGAAAATGTTCTATCAGAAGAATATGGAAATGCATTGTATCAGTTTGGAAAAGATGATCATCTCGTTATCGATTACAACAACTATATTGGAATTTTAATTTCCGGTGTTCAAAACATGAGTCGCAGACTTAATAGCTTAATGAAGCAGAAAGGCAAATAGCATTGAAAACATTAACGTATGATTATAAAAAAATGCAAAGAGCAGTACAGCTATTGAATACTATATCGATTTGTGGAATAGCACAGGCACGTATCATTGCGGAAATCGCTGATATTTTGGATTCTGGAACTATTGGAGAGATTTTAGAAAAGGGGGAGAATCAAAATGTCGTACACGACAAAAAAGTACAATAGAATCAACTGGAAGAACCGACCATCTACAGCAACTGCCCTTGGAGCAACCAATCTGAATCACATGGATGTGTTCTTGAATGAGGTAGATGACGCGTTGGTGACAATGGATGCAGAAAAATTGAATGTATCTGTTGGAAATTCTATGTTGAAAAGTGTTGAATATGACTCAAAAACAGGTGTTTGGACTTTTCGGCAGTTAGACGGAACAACCCAGACATTCGATCAGAACATTGAAAAAATTCCTGTGTCATTTTCGCTAAGTGAAGCTGGAATTTTAACTATGACGACAGATGATGGGACAAAATGGGAATGTAATATAGCGGAACTTATAAAAGCATATAGCTTTGACGATACAGACACAATCGCATTTAATAAGAGCTTTTCGAACGATGAATATCATGTTACTGCCAATGTTAAAGCAGGAAGTATCAACGAAAATCATCTTAACCCGGATTATCGAGCTGATATACTGAACTATCGAAATACCGCGCAAACAGCTGCAAATGATGCATTGACGTATTCTAAGGATGCTAAGCGTTGGGCTGTGGGAGATGCGTCTTATGAAGGTAGCAGTACCGATAATGCCAAGTATTACAAGGAGCAGGCAGAAACTGCCAAGACGGCAGCTGAAAAGGCATATAATGATATCTTGGCTTCTGGAGGTGCAACGATAGCGACAACAGGAAAGAATGGTATAAGTAAGCCGGATGGGACAAGTATTACAATTACTCTTGATGGCACACTGTCAGCATCTATTTGCGTGCTGGATGGCGGAGAAATTGAGGAATAACAGGGAGGAAAAATTATGGCAACGTATAAAACCGGATGGTTAAGACTTCCGACAGATGCAAAAGATTTTAAAGAACGATTCGCCTGGTCTCATGTCAAGGCGATTTTTTATGATAAAGCAAAAAATATATTGCTCAAAGATAAACTGGATGCTATGGATAAATTGATTTCGGATCATGCTGATGCGATTGCCAATAAGCTCATGACCAATGATGCTTTTAACACGGCGATTGCTGATTATGTGACAAAATCTATGATGAGTGGTGTGCAAGTTAATGATGGAGACCATGTGCCGACTTCGGCATTGGCGTATGCGATGCAACAGGCAATCACAGCAAATGCCAATGCGATTACTCAGTTAAATAGCGACCTGAAAGTTCTCTATTACGGTGCTGTGGTCGGGACTGATGATTCCGTGGTTCCAAGTAATACTCAAACTGTCGCTTATTCCTTTAATGTAGATGCTGGCGTATATATTGCCTTCGCTAATATTCGATGGAGTTCGAATGCAAAGGGATCTCGGCACATTGGATTTGCAGAAAAAACAACTGAATCTTTTGCAGACATGAACGCGCACTATAGTGTTGTTGCTCCGAGCACCGATGGAATGACCTTTCAGAATCTGGCCGTTATTTTGAAATATGAAAATCCGGCACATGTAGACATCAGAGTTCAGCAGTTTTCAGGGAATGATTTAAAAATTCGAACTCGTTTATCTTTATTAAAAGTAAAATCGTAATTTAACTGAGTAAATTTAAAAAACATAGAAAGGAACAGTATGGAAAAAATCAAAATTATTGGGTTTGAGAAGATTTAACAATTTTATATGCGGAGGTGTGAGTATGAAATGCAGACAGTGCGGAAAAGAACTCAAACCACATTGGAGTACTGATATTTGCCTTGAATGTTCAAGAAGAAATGTGAAAAAGATATTCAGAGAAAATCCCGAAGTAAAGCAGGCATTCCGTGAGACTATTGAAGAACTTAAAAAGCCTGAAAATGTTGAGAAAATGGCTAAAAATACAGCCAATTTTATGAATGCTATTCAAAAGTTAAGGAGTGAAAGACAATGAAAAAGTTATTTATTTCTCAGCCCATGAGGGGCAAAACAGATGAAGAAATCCTTTCAGTAAGAGAAAAGGCAATTAGAAGCGCAGAGAAGCAGATTGGTGAACCTGTAGAAGTAATTGATTCTTTCTTCCAGTTATGAATTAGTGATTTAATCTAAAATGACTTTTTACAAGAAAAGCTTTTATCGTATGATAACTTTATCAAATTCAGAAAGGGGAACACGATGGAATCATTAAAACTTTCTGGCGGACAGATTTATGAGCTTGTTGCAAATGGAGTGCAGGAAAATGGAGACGAAATCAATTTTGTATTCATTCCAGATTCATCTAAGACATTCGAGCAAGTAGAAGCAGAGTTCACAAGCGAATCAAATACAGAAAAAATCTATGTTTTGGATTCTGCAAATGAAGTAATGCGGTCTATTGTAGGATACACACAGTACAAAGGCATGAAAAAGGAACCAGATTATTCGGTAGGTACCGATGAAGATGGAAACGAAAAGGCTGTAACTGTATTAATCGTTACCATGTCGAAACCGGATTTGCAGCAAAAATATGCAGATCTCCAAAGTGCTGTCGATATGCTGATTCTGGATCAGTTAGGAGCGTGAAAATCATGTATAACATTTTAAGAAGAATGTACTTATCCAAGCCTCAAAAGATTGATAAAGCAGGCTTAGATAAAGCGGTTTTAAAGGGATGGATTTCCCTGGAGCAGGAAAACGAGATTCTTTCACTTGCTTAGAAAGGCGGTGATCCTTTATCTCTGGATCGGGCAGAATCCCGATTTAAAACATATTATACGCACAGAAGAAAGGTAAGGTATAAAATATGAGCGATAAAAATGTATGCCCTGTTCATGGCACAACAAATGCAAATGACGCACATAACTATTCGGCAAAGAAAGCAGTAAAATTGGGGCACCCGGAAATGACCGTGGATCCAGATTGCACCTGTGATGTTGGATGTACTGGTCCAGCAAAAGAGGGGAAAGGGAATACACCAGTAGGTCCGGGAGCAGAAACAAAAAAGCCGGGACCGGCTGACGATTGCAAATAGTCTGTTTTCCACTTATATGCGGGCGGTTCTAATTTTTTGAATCGTCCGTTTTTTCTTGGAGGTAAGAATGATAAAAAGTGAACAAAGGCTTGAGATTGGAGAAAAATCATTTTCCAAATTACAGCAAGAAGTAAAGGATGCAAAGCCAGAAGAACTGGAAGAGTTTTTAAATGCACTAAATCCTGATAAAATGGGCGCTCATGGAGAAGAAGGTGTTAATGATGGAGATTAAAAAAAAGCTGACACCATATAATTATAAACCGGGGAATATCAATCGAATCAAATATATTGTAATTCATTATGTAGGTGCAACAGGCGGTGCAGAAGCAAACTGCAATTATTATGCAAGCCAATATGTAGGCGCATCCGCTCATTACTATGTTGGATTTAGCGGCGAAATCTGGCAATCAGTTGAAGATAAAAATATTGCTTGGCACTGCGGAACCAGGGGAAAATATTTGCATCCAGAATGTAGAAATTCCAATTCAATCGGCATCGAATTATGCGTAAGAAACAAAGGCAGTAAGGCGGATACCAGCCGAGATTGGTATTTTGAGGATGATACAGTTCAAAGCGCAATTCAACTTACCAGGGAATTGATGAAGAAATACAACGTTCCAGCTGATAGAGTTATTCGCCATTATGATGTTACTGGAAAAATTTGCCCGAATCCGTATGTCTATAATCATACAAAACATACATGGGCAGATTTCAAAGCTGCAATCTCTCAAAAAGAGCCGGTAAAAGTGCCGGAAGGATTCGTTCAAGCCGCCGACGGAAATCGTTGGTGGTATCGCTACAGTGATGGAAGCTATGCGCACAGCGGATGGTTTTGGCTGACAGAAAAAACAGGCGGGACTTCTGGATGGTATCTGTTTGACGATGAGGGATATATGCTGACTGGTTATCATAACGGACCAGATGGGAAACAATATTTTCTTTGCCCAGACAAAACAATACATGAAGGACAATGCATGGTAACTGATAAAACAGGTGCATTGCAAATCGTTGGAGAATATGATTTCCAGAATCATGAATATAAATCATGAAAGAAGCGGATCTTCCTTAATTGGTTGATCCGCTTTTGTTTTATTTATATTGGTTTTAAAATATGATATTGGAATAAAAAAACTCTCACTATTTCGTTAAGAATCAAGTGACTTCCCACATCCAACAGTTTCGGTGTAAAATATTCATAAAAGTTTAGTTTCCAAGAATAAACCCGCTTTCGATGCATATACTAGGAATAAGACCTAACTTGACAGTAACGGTCAGATGATGTAGAATATCAGTATCGAACAAGTGTTCTTAAAACAAGAACAGGCAGCCTAGTACGGGGAGGGTTGAACATGGAAAATTACAGGGAACAGATCGCGCAGCTTCTTCAGCACATTGATGAAGAGAAAAAGCTAAGATACATTTACATTATTGTTAACGATATTGTGGGAGGAGAGGATGAAGATGACCAATAGGGTGATAGAAGCCAGTGGCGAAGAGCTTCGAATGGCTGAGGATAGTTTTGTTACTGAGAAGTGTTTTGGGAAACACGCAGCATACACAATGGAGATGCATCAACAAGTGCAAGCAAAAATGGAAGACCCATTAAACAGAACGGGACTTCCATCTGCGGCGCTTATGTATTTGATTATTGACCTGATAGGTCAGCAGGCAAACATGATCCAAGCATTACAAGAATCTATTGTTCGGATGGAAGAACAAATCCGATAGGTTTTTTGGGATGATCATCGCTCTTATCCAATGATGTGAGCAAAAAATTCAACTGATTTATATGTTGTATAAGAGTAGACATTTTGCCATCAACGTAGCCTTTAAAAATCATGAGTACGGATTTTTCATAACTGATTTCAGTAACTTGCATAGTAACAGTTTGACCAAAATTAGTAAGAAGAAGTCCTACTTCGTGTTCCGAATCAAGTTTTGATTCGAATTCTTTTATATGCCGAGTAAGAATTTCGAATTGAGTGTCTGAATATGAATACGCTAACGGCAACGGTTCTATATTAGGCAACTTGATTTGACTAATATCAATTTTGGAAAAATCATCAAAATACCCCATAATACACCTCATTCGCTAAACAAGTTAATTAATTCAACAACGTGCTTCTTTTTGGCATCGGACAGCTCGAAGTATTTCTTCAATGCATCGGACAGTCCGGTGTCTTTTCTTATTTTCTCTGCCAAATGCGCTGCCTCGTCTGAAAAATCTTCTGGATTCTCCTCACCAGTCATTAGATAGTCTACGGATACATTGAAAAAATTTGCGATTTTTCGCAGGTTTTCTGCGTTTGGAGTACTTTTATCGAGTTTGCTTGCGTATCCCTTTGCAAAACCGCATTCGCTTTCCATTGCATTTAATGAGGTTTTCTGTTCTTTACATAGCAATTTAATTCTTTCTCTTAATGTCATTTTTGAACTCCTTTCATCTCTGAAAAAAACGCAAAAATAATACTTGACATTCTGAAAATATCGCTTATAATGTAACTATCGGTTCTGAAAATATCGCAATTTAATAAGGACATAAAGAATGCCTGGATTATTTTTATCTTCTAGTGTGGTAGCTTGATTATAGAATATATTCAGAATAATGTCAATAAAAGTTGTGATATTTTCAGAGATATCAAACAACGAAAGGGGGTATTGAATTGATTTACGATAAAGTTAAAGCGATTGCAAGAGAAAAAAATGTTCCAATTAGAAAAATCGAGATGGACTGTGGTTTTTCACAAGGAAGCGTTTGTAAATGGAATGACATTTCTCCATCTGCCGAAAAGGTTAAAAAAGTGGCTGATTACTTGGATACAACAGTTGATGAAATTCTTAAAGATGATTAAGCGGAAAGGTGGCAATATTGGTGGCTCAGTTAATGACCATAAATTATGAAAATGAACAACCAACCATATCGGCAAGAGAACTACATGAAGGACTAGAAGTTAAAAGCAATTTCACAACTTGGTTTGCTCGTATGTGCGAATATGGTTTTGAAGATTCGGATTACAAAAAGTGCTTTCCAAATTTGGAAAGCGGTTGTAATGGCGGTCAGAACATGGTTGATTACCAGATTTCTGTTGATATGGCAAAGCAGATTTGCATGATCCAGAGATCTGAAAAAGGCAGATTGTACCGTCAGTATTTCATCGATCTTGAAAAGGCGTGGAACACACCGGAACAGATTTTTGCAAGAGCCTTGAAGATGGCAGATAGGGAGATAGAAAAGCTGAAATCTAGTAATGCAATCTTACTTGAAGATAACGAGCGAATGAAGCCAAAGGAAATCTTCGCAGATGCAGTTTCGACAAGCCATACATCTATTCTTGTTGGAGACCTGGCAAAGCTGATCAAACAGAACGGTGTGAAAATCGGGCAGAAACGCTTGTTTGAGTGGATGAGAGAGAATGGATATCTCATAAAAAGAAAAGGCGCAGACTGGAATATGCCAACGCAAAAAGCGATGGAAATGGGGCTTTTTGAAATTAAGGAAAGTACCCATATCAATGGAAACGGTTGCAATATCATAACCAGAACTCCCAAAGTGACCGGTAAAGCACAAGTTTATTTTGTAAACAAATTTCTCAACAAGGAAGAAAGAGAGACATTATGACCATGCAGGAAAATATCAAAAAACTTGCCGACTACATCATGGCAGACATCGAGGCTATAAGAGCCGAAAACAAGAGTCCAGATGAGCGACTTGGAATTGAAATCATGGCACTCAATACATTGTGTGGTGCAGAGAGAACTTTAAAAGACAAGTGCCAGTCTCAATAACTGACACTTGTAGGAGAGAAAAAATGAAAAGTGAAATGAAAGCGGAACAGTTCTGCGGAGTGAATCTTTTTACATATGAAGATTATGAGCAGATAGTTGATGACGGTATCTATTTCCGTAATGTCCAGTTTTGTCTGGATTCCATGAAAAAATACGATGGAATGGATGTTTACAGAAAAATAGATGGTACGTTCGAGGTTTATGGGAATAACGGCAAGACGGACGTTTGGGCTGGTTATGTGATTGATATTGATGAAATCGCAGAAAAAATCAGTTAATTTAGGAGGTAAAGAAGAGAATGTCTTTGATTAGGGAAGCGGTAGAAGAGATTTACAGCCACATCAAAAGAAAAACATTCAAAATATTCGGAGAAATTCGAACGGCTGCATATGTGAAGTTCTGCCGGGATGTCCAGTTTGATATTGATTCCCAGATCAAACGCGAATATGGCGTTTCGTCGTTTTGGGAATTTGAAACAGAGGATCTGGCAGATGTACATGATTTCATTGATTGCTACACACTTACCAGATACTTGGATGAAAAAATCAGAAAGGAGAAATAAAAATTGGGAGAAAAAGGATACAAGGCATTTGATCCAGGATTAATTTGCCGTGGAAAACAGTACACCGAAAACACAACCTTTGAGGAGTCTGGAAATGTCGCAGCGTGCAAAGAGGGAATGATGCATTATTGCCAGAATCCATTTGATTGCCTGAATCCATTTGATTGCCTGAATCATTATGATTTGGTAAATTCAGACGGGAAATTTCCTGATTTTGCCGAGGTCGAGGCTCTGGGAGACATAAAAAGAGACGGAACCAAATCAGCGACAAATAAAATTCACATTGGGGCGAAATTGGGGCTTAAAGGTTTTATCAAGGCTGCTGTTGATTTCACGATTGAAAAAACATCGTTTGAGAAATTAGAACTTAATACAAAGACTCTTGAAGATCTCCCAGAAACAGACTCTGGAGATTCCGCCCAGATTGGAAGTTCTGGAGATTCCGCCAAGATTGGAAGTTCTGGAAATTACGCCCAGATTGGAAGTTCTGGATATTCCGCCCA
>ERZ773221.124-NODE-124-length-95649-cov-54.769096_pt1 | contig 95649 bp, 94 predicted proteins | sample MGYA00580994_ERZ773221 | MGnify/ENA primary metagenome ERZ773221 (study PRJEB29015, sample SAMEA2737758) | human gut metagenome | biome: human gut; feature: human-associated habitat; material: faeces | place: China | collected 2012 ... | reverse complement strand
CAGCGCATTCGCGCCAAGGTGGAGATTTTTATACGCTGTTAGAATTGACGCTTACTAGAAAAGTGTTAGAAAGCGTTATTTTGCGCTTTCTAATTACTGCCAAAAGGTTAGAAAAAAGTCCTGAAATCTTACGGTTTCAGGACTTTTCTGGTTGCGGAGGCAGGACTCGAACCTACGGCCTCCGGGTTATGAGTTCCAAATAAAGTGTTTGCTATCGTAGTGCAACGTCCCGCAAAGTATTGATATTACTTGTTTTTTCAAAATCATCGTTTTATATCGTTGCGTAAAATAGCAGGACTTTTTGTAATGGAGTTGAATTTTTGTTGAACTCACAACATCGACGCAAAACTAATTCTCTTTTCAGATTCTACTTAATATAAATATACCAATTGTTGTACGTCAGTATAAAATAAACGCATAGTGGAAACATATAAGTGAGTATAGCATATAGTGTAAAAGATAGGTCCTATCTTACCACTTGACTTTTTTTTAAGCAATGCTATACTATTATTATCTCATCTGCCATGTGTAGAAGGAGTTCCTAAAGACGTCTTGCTTTTTGCAAGGCGTTTTTTGTTTTAGCATTTATACCTATAATAATGCTTAAGCTGTTTTTCCATAGCATTATCATAATCAAGGTAAAACGCAGTTATTAACAGACAATACCGTTCGCGTGGCTCTAATATAACAATATACTTTTCTTCCTCTAACAAGAGATGCACTCGAGACTTGTTTTTATATGGTTCTGTCCAAACCTTTATTCCATCGCAATCCTCACACTCAGTAACATCACATTTATAATTTTCGATGAAGCTCCTTACCCATCTTATACGCTCACATCTGCGTAAATCCGGCTCACGGTCACGTCCGTTTTGATACTCTCGGCAAGTAACGTGAAAAAAGGCTTCTTCTTTCCCGTATTCTACAGGGTACTTTCTAATCTGAACTTTTCGATTTTCAAATTGAGGTGAACTATCAATAAAGTCGTGCTTAAATATACCGTAAATCTCATCTTGATAATCCTTCCACTCGCGCCTTCCGTCATAGCAAATTATGTCAGGAAGCCAGCATTCTTTCTCCATCCTTACTCCCTCGCATCCCAGATAAATATGTTACACTTTTCTTCTTTTAAAAGAGTTGAACGCTGAAGCGAGTATCCGGATCTTTCTACGATTAAGTCAATAATATGTTGTTTGGCTTTGCTGCGCTCAATGCCGTCTGAGAATGACCGATTTCTAAATGCAACTGCGCCTATTAATATATCGACTATTTGCATAATCTGGATTTCTTCAGATCTTACAGGTTGCATAATCTTAATAACTCTCTCTGAAAAATCATATAAGGAATGTGAACATACTTCTTTTAGTTTCTGCGTTTGCCAATATGAGTGCGTGTCCTTAATGTCCACATATATTTCGAATCGATCTTTAGGTGATAAAATGACCTTTAGCATATCAAAATACATTTTGTAGTACCACGTATTGTGATCCTGCCTAAATCTATTGTGGTCAAGTTTTGACTTATCCGGAATTACTAAAGCTCTAAAATGAAGATCATCATCATCAAAAAAATAGTTGACTAAATCTGCATATAGCTGAACCTTTGCAGGGCTTATTTTAGTCCATTTCATTTCTGCATTCGCAGCTACTCCATTGCGTAATTTTATCTGTTTTATTCTCTGGTTTACTTCTTTGAGCTTTTCTTGCTGACACCATACGGCACCAAGCACCATATCATTAATTCCGTCGTGCTCTAAGTGGCAACTCTCATCGCAGTAAATATTATATAAACTCATTGCAATGCCATCCTTACCTTCGTCTATAAATAATATTTTAATTTGCACTATATCTTATGTCAAGCCCACAAAATTTCGATGTCGCCTCGATCTCAAATCGAGGCGAGCTTCACTGCCCGGATTTCAAATCGGCGCAGTGACCGCCTGATCTGGACAGTCGCAAGGGTCTCATTTCAGATGAGGCCCTCAATGCACCGAAAGGCTCGGATTTCAAATCCGACCTTTAAAACATCCCCACATATATGTAGCAAGAGCGGAGGAATCGCCCTCCGCTCTTCTATTATCCCTCTCCTTGCCCCTCAGAGGCCGCAGGAGCGCTTTCGTCGCGCTCTATGGCTTCGTCTATGGCTCGGTTGATAAAACCGTTCACGCTCTCTCTGTGGGCTTCTGCGTGGGCTTTGATAATATCTTTCTTGCCTTTCGGCATAGCAACGGACACGCGATCAAGATTCGCAGTATCCCATTTCCTATTGCCCTCTTTACGGGCCTCCGTATATTTCTGCGGCGATATATGCACCACTCCCTTCTAATCAATTTTATTATACTCCCTCCGTAAGCACTTAACAAGTGAACATTATAGACATATTAACAAGTAAACTTTTGTAGAAACTGCTCTCTTGCATTCACTTAATAAGTGAACTATAATAACACACGTAAGGAGGAAAAGAAAAAGCCCTCTGCATCACCGCCGACCAAAGCCAGATGCAGAGAGCCACCAACCACCACAGGGAGGCCGGTATCGGTATTATACCGACCTCCCGCAAAGAAAACAAGGAGGAACTTTTATGAACGATATCATTATTCCCGCAAAGTACCGGCGTGGCTTGGATAATGCCGAATATCAAGTCAATGCAGCACACGCCTTACTCGAGAACATTATCGAGCCGATGATCCACTGCACCCGCTGCGAAGGACTGCTAATAGAATACGCGGAACAGACCGGTGGTGATCTGAACAAGGCCGCGCGTGCATGGATGGAAGAAAACATTGATGTGCTATATGCCGCCGAATATGCCGCACAGCAGCTTTTGAGCGAAGCTATGGATACATTGCAGATGCTTCCGAGAAAGGAGGTTTGTAATAATGCTTAACTCGATCAAAACCGAAGATCAACGCATGACTGTTGAAATCGGCATGGATTGTATCATGCCAGGAATCGAGATAGCAAACAACATTTTATATGATGCTTGGGAAGAGTTTTTCGGAAATGTCCCGCAGCAGAGTATTTCCGCTTTAGAGGCAGAGCATTTAGGCCGCATTCTATATGCCGCGTTTAACATGACATACAACGCTATCCGCGAGTATCATTTGATGTTGGGACACTATGATTTGGATACGGTCGAGCGCTTCATGGAGAATGCGGAACATATCACCAAAACCATAGAAGCAAAGAAAGCAATCGAGATCGCGCGGAAAAAACAACGCTTCGATGACGTCGAGAAGGCAATGACGCTTGATAACGAGGCGGTCATCGAGCTGTTGACGAGCGAGGTGCCGGAAGAATGAAGCTTCTCTACTGTGCCCGCTGCACCACGCCGCTGATGAGCGCGGCCACGGTGTTTGTCTGCCCGTGCTGCGGGGCTGCGTACCGTCAACGCGGCACGCGCTTTTCCTTCGTCGCTGATCTATCCGGCGTATCCGTCAAAGAGATGATGCAGAGCATGGAGGTCACGCTATGAACGATAATGACAGATTCTATCCTGTCGTGCAAACACCGCTCGGAAAGGTGCTGCTCATCGGCTCAACTATGACCGTTGAGCGCGAACGCGAGCTTTTCGGAAAGAAGGTGCTCCCGAATGAGCACAGATGAGTGCATTCGAGCGCATGATCTGATCAACACGCCGCTTTCCCATGTATGCGCGCCAAAGTGTACAGTAGCCCGTAAAGTCCGCCGAAGAGCAGCAAAGAATACAGTGTGTGAGTACAGCGAAAGCTGCTTCACCTGTCCTTTATCGGACTGCAAACAGACTGTTGTCAAATGCTTAACGGTCAACCGTTTGCCGATAGATCCTCTCATGTAACGCAGAAAGCCCACAGGAACACTCCTGTGGGCTTTTGCTTTGCCGGTGCTTATTGTATTCTCGCAGTGTTACCGTGCGTCTTACAAGCCAGCAGGGCGGCTTCAAAACAAGAAGGTGTTGCAGCCCCCTTTACTCCGCCGTCTGCAGCTCCACAAGCTGGTGGATCACTCGTTCCAGTCGGTCGAGCACGATATCATAGCCGAAGATAAACATTTGCAGTCTCCTTTCCTGTTAGTACAGCAGCACGGGCTTACCGGCTGCGCGCGTCATGTTGTTGATGTTGGGGACGACCACGCGGGCAAGCGTCTTACCATCCACAACGAGGTTCACATTGATGGGCTCGCGGCTGCCCTGTGCCAGCGCCTCCATGACCGCCTGCTTGATGGTCGAAAGCGGCGCTTCGACGTTCGTTCCGCTCTTCTGGTCGCCCAGCACGGCAAGAAACTTTCGGTTCGGCGGGATGACCGCACCGCTCGCAAGCGCTGGGATCTCGTTGTACACAGGCGCATTGCTGTCTAATCCCTGTGCCGCCACGCGACGGCTGCGCGTTGGCGCCTTTGTTGATACGCGCGTGCCGGTAAAGCCGGACGTTGCCTTTCTGACTTTGGAATCGTCCACACTATCGACAAAGAATTTGAGGGCAAGGCCGATTGCCGCCGAGATAATAAATGCAGTACCGGCGCTGACGATGCCAAGCGCCGCAAGGCCAACGCCAAGAACACCGGCCAGCAGTCCGAGAAGCACGCTGCGCCCGATGCTGACAAGCCGCTGCGTGCCCTTCTTCGGGTCTTTGCGGACGCTGTAAATGCTCAGTCCGAGAATCAGGCCTAATCCCATGCCGACGACTGTACCGACGCCCGGCGTCACGATAGAGCCGATAACAGCGCCAAGCAGCGCGCACAGCACGACGATCAACTCGGAAAGAAGCTGCGATTTGCCGCCGTGTTCCTCGTCCCCCTCTGCAAAGCCGGTGAGATAGAGGCCGAGGATCGCGCCCAGGCTGAAACCGGCCACGCCGCCGGTGATGCCAAGAAACACGCTGCCAAGCAGCGCACCGAGCAAAGCCGTGATGACCACGATCCACGCATCCTCTGCGTCCATCTCGGTTTTCCATGTTTCGGGGTCAAGGCCCACAAGGTACAGCCCCAGCAGCACACCGAGGGATAAACCGATGACGCCGCCCGTGATGCCGCCGAACGCCGCGCCGAGTGTTGCACCGAGCAGCGCCGTTAAAACGGTCAGCCATGTTGCCTTGCTCTTGGGGATAACTTTCTTGTCAAAGCTCCATTTGAGGTCATCCACGACAATCTCAAGCCCCGCGCGGATGGTCTTAAAGATATCGTTGATCTTCTGGAACACCTTGTCGAGCTTTTCCATCATGGGGCCTTCGTCAAAGTCAAAGTCCGGCGCAATGGCGGATGCTCCGCCGCCACCGCCGCCAACGGACGTTGTCGTGCTGAGTTTGTTGATCTCATCGAACGCCGCGAGCGCGTCAGTTGCTTCCTTTGCGACCTTGCCGGTCGCATCGAGGGCGGCAGCTTCCTTGTAAAGATTTTTGCCCGATGCCTCCATGCTCTTCTTTGACTTACCGCTCAGAATCGAAATGATCGTCACGATCTCCGACACAATGGCCGCAAGCAGATTCATTAGCCACGTCAGCGCCGGAATGAGTACGTCCATCAAAGGCGCGGCCAGCGTCAGCAGCGCACCTTTGAGGCGGGCAAAAGCGTCGGATGCCTCTGCGCTGGTCGCAATAGCCGCCTTGATCTGCTTGCGTAGCGCCATGAGCGCCGCCGTGATGACTGAGAATACAAGCATAGAGCGCGCTAAACTCTTGACCTGATCTCTGAAACGCGCGGCATACTGGCCCGCTTTGGCAAGCGCGGAATTCTCCGCCTCGCGCTCCCTGCGTTCCTGCTCCGTATTAGCGATCAACTCACCGGCAGCGACTTTTGCTTTGTCGAGCTTTACCGTCATGCTGTCGATGTTGGCGGTCGTCTCTTCGTAAGCAGCCGAAAGCGTTTTGACCTCCTTCGTCTGCGTGTGCAAAAGCGCTTCCTGCTGTTTGAGCTCCGCCTCCGCAGCGGCGCGGCGGTCGAGCACTTGCGTCTGATACTCGTTCTGTGTAAAGCCCTGTTTTTGGATCCATTCGCGGTCGTTCAGCCGTTCGACTTCCTTTCGCAGCATCTTCACGCGTTCCTCCGTAGCTTTCGCTGCCTGAGATGCGGCGTCGAGCTGCTTTTCAAGGTTCATCTTATTGCCCGTTTCCTTTTCAAGCTTGCTGTTCAGTTCGGATATCTCGTCACGCAGTTTGCTCAGTTTCTTTTGTGCTTTGGTCGAATCCAAATCACAAGAGAAAATCACACTGCCGTCAGCATTTGCCATTTAATCACTCCTTCCCCAATTTCAACCAAGTCGAAATGGTGGTCTCTTCTTCCTGGCTGAGCTTATTTTTTATGTTCACGAGGTCGCTGTTGCGGCGGTACCATTCGCGTTCGTCCTTTTCAAGCGTCTTGCCGCGCGCCTTTTTGTCGCGGATGCGCACGACCTGAGCAAAGGTGCAGTCCCCGAGATCGTTATACGCACCGAGGAACGTCCACCAATGGACGCCCCCGGTGTTGGTCTCCGCATCATAAGGGATCTCGCGGATATCCCGTCCGAATATCCGGTTGATGGGCGGGAGGATCAACGGATAGTCCTGCTCCCAGTCAACCAGCTTCGGCGATTTCCTCTTGTCCGGCTCCTGTCCGCCGTTCTGGAACCACGAGAAAGCGTCTACCGCCTCTTGCAAATGCTGCGGCGGGATATCCTCAGGCGAGACATAGAACATCTGCAAGATGCCCTCTGCGCGGTCAGTGCCGCTCAAATCAGGATCACTCAGCATTACGAAGATATCGAGGATAACGCGAAAGTCCGTGCGGATCTCATAGCTCTCTCCGCCGATCTCGACGGAGGTAGGCAAGCCCCAATTCATCGGCGATACTTTGCCGTGTACTTCTGAATGCGCGGATTCGTGGCTTTCTGCTCACGAGCAAAGGCGCTGTCTGTTTCATCCATCAGCGCAAGCAGGAAATTTGTCCACACATGCAGACCGTCCGCCATCGCATAGAGGTTCATATTTCCAAAAATGCAGTCACATACCGGCTCTTCAAAAAGGCCGTCGATGATCTCGCGCATCTCCTTGTCGCGGCGGTCGGCGATGTTGAAAATCTCAACGCGGTCGCCGCACCTCTGCACCTCATCTGCGTATTTCTCCTGTTTCTTGTCCAGCGTATCAAATGCGTTGTAAAGACGCTGGATAAACGTGCCATCAGTCGGGTTGAATCGAATGATCACATCGCCCTTAACGCCGTGTACGGTGTATTCCTGCACGCCGTTCGCAAAACTAAGTTCCATTTTATCTCTCCTTCAATTTGTTTTCAGAAATTCTGTAGTGTTGATCTCCGCCGCCTATCGAAAATTAGAAATTCTCCACGGCCTCGCCCGCGAGATCGTCCCATTTTTCGCTCATGCTGACAATTACACCGGGCGATTTGCGCCGGTAGCCGTCCCCGTCGCCGCAACTGTCAGAAATTGCCGAAATGCTATCCCATGCCCGCATGACTGCGCCATCCCCGCTCTGGCAGTCAAGAGCGATAGCGTTAAGGGCTGCGGCCTCTCGGCGGCTGTCCGTAGTCTTTGCGGCTTCGGCTGCGTAGTGACCAACTAACTTTAACATGGTGTGGTTGCTGTCGAATCTCTCCATGAATGCGGAGTAATCAGCCGGGGAAAGAACGCCGGTTTTCATCAGCTCAAGGGCGTTATTGTCGATTGCGTCGGGGTTTGCAATATTGGCGGCGCGCACTGCCTGTTCCAGCTCGGCGCGGATCGTACGGCGCGTGGTCTTGAAGTTGTCCCAAACGCGGGCGCTCACCTCGTTAAAGGTAGCTTCTGCGTCATGCAGCCTTAACGCTGCGCGGGCTGTTCTCACCTGCTTCTCTTCGGCGCTGTCTCCGGGTTTCCATGCGTTAGCGTCACGGCTGGCCTGCTGTGCCTCTTGGAGCGCGTGGAAAGCGGTGTTGTACTCGCTGCGGGCTTCTTTGAAAGCTGTATCGAGCTTTCGGGCATAAATGTTAAACTTGCTCATGGTGTAAATTATCCTTTCTGTTTTGTGCGCTTTTGCGCTGTTTTTCTTAAAGGTCAATAATGATAATGCTATCGCAGTCTGATAAATAATCTCGCGCCGCCTGTTCCGTCTGAAATACCTTTGCAAGGCTTTGCGGCGCTCTGCAAGCCTCCCACGCGCCATTTTCAAGCAGGGTCATAATTGCTACGCCCGTTTGCTTCTGCGCTGCAATCGCCTGTAAAGCGGCGATTCGGGATTTAATGCTGTTCATGCATTCGCCCCATTTCGTATTTAATAAGGCCGTCAAGATCGGAAAGGCGGTTGCCGGAAAGTACGCGGAGAAATTCGCCGTTGTCAGCGGTCATTTCTTCAAGGTTTCCCATTTGTTCTTCGCCGGTGGGGGTGCAGTACTCAAATACAAGCTGCCGCCCGCTGCGTCGCTCCATAAAGGCGCGGATATGGTCAAGGCGTGTTCCTATTTGCATAAATCGTCACTCTCCAATTCCGGCAGTTCCAACTTACCTTGCTCGATTGCTTCATCAATCATCTGATAGAGCGACAGGCTTAACGGGTCAACGCCCTCGACAGGATGGGGATACAGCACAATGCGTTTGCCGTCCGGCGTCACCGCGCCATACTTACGCAAATACGTAAACGCATCTTCTGCCGTGCGGAACTCACCGCCGCCCTCGACGATGAAGACCGTCTCATCGGCTGACAGCGACCTGAGGTATTCCCGCAACGCCGCAAGGCGGATATCAAAATTTTTCTTCATCGCTGTTCCTGCTCCCTTCGCCATGCTTCAAGCTCGTCAAGCTGCTGCATGATGTCTGTGATCTCCGTGTACTTCACCGTCTGCCGTAAAATCTCTGCCGCGGCACTCACGCGGGTCTGTGCGGGCGCGTCTGCATCCTGCATGATCGTTGCCAGCGTATCCGCCGCGGCGTGCGCCCGCTCCTGCAGCACGTTACGCGCCGCTTCGGTTCGCTCGCGCCGTGCCTCGTTATACTTCTGCATAAACTCCGCGTCACGTTTTCGGCGATAGATCGTCTGCTCGTTGATCTCGAGCTTTGCCGCCGCGCTCCGCACTGTCGCGGAGATCAAAAGCGCGTCAATAATAGTTTCGTCCCGAATTTTCTTTGACAAAGTTTGAAAAGCCCCCTTTCCGGCTCTGCTTTATCTGACGTTGCACATTTTTTCATTGGTAAAATTCCATCAGCGGTTTGCGGATACGCGGATGCCGCAAGGCTCGTATTGCTTCCCGCCGCGCCTTTGCATCAGGCTTTTGACCAAGCCAAAACTCACTGATGATCGCATCACGCTCGGCATCTATTAGTTGTGCAAGTGCCGCTTGCACAGCCTGTTGAAAATCCCGCTGTTCGATATCCTCAAAAGCTTCTTCCGCCGCTTCATCGGCAATCGCATCACCGAGCGTCAAGCCGCTGTCCTCTTCTCCTATCGGCTCGTCCACCGACCGGCAAACATTGTTGATGGGGTCACATCGCGCTCGCTGTGTTCTCTGCCCGCAGGCTTCTGTGAACTCCGCCTTGAGCTTAATGCCGTACAGCGTGAGAAATTCACCCTTGTTCACATCCCATGTCGATAGCGCATCCATGAGGGCGAGGAAGGCCGCTTGCATGAGGTCGCATTCTTCGACGCCTGCACGACCTTCCATTGCCCGCACCCACCTCAAGGTCTGCTGCCACGCGAAGCGTTCAACCGCCGCCCAAAGGCTTAGAATGTCCGCCTTGCCAGCCTGTACCGCTGCTGCAATTTCGCTTGTTCGCTCACCTTTCGACCCTTGCATATCGTTACCTCCCATGATAAAATGAAACTGATAAGATAACATTCATCATGGGCGGTCTCCTGAGCTTTCAGGAGGCCGCTTTTTATAGCAGCAGTTCTCTTGCAATCTCCTTGCGGCGCTGGGCATTCCGGATGCGGCGGCTCTCACCGTCTATCAGCAGCGAGACAGGGCACATTTCCGCCACGCGGTCGAAAATGCGCTTGTACTGCATCGTCTCCGGCGCATCCATCTCCTGCGGCGTCAGGTTCGTAGTCACGATTGTTGGCAGATTCGAGCGGCAGCGCGCGTCGATGACTGCAAAAATCTGCTCCGCCGCGTACCCGGTATCCCGCTCAACGCCGAGATCGTCAATGACGAGCAGTTTGTATGTACTCAGTCGGTCAAGCAAGCCCTGACGGTCTTTGCTGTTTTGCAGCAGATTCAAGAGGCGCGGAAAGCTTGTTACCGCCGTTGGTACGCGTTTTTTCAGCAGCTCATTTGCGATGCAGCAGGCGAAAAAGCTCTTGCCCGTGCCGACAGGACCGCGAAACAGGATGCCGATATTTTCCGTTGATACCTTGTCCCACTGATCGACATACTTCCTGCAAATTTTAGAGATTTTCGGATTTGCGCCGTCATCATCGGCAAGGGTGACTTTTCGATATGAGGGATCGACGATAGAATCCTCGATGCGGCGGCGCTCCATCATCGTTTCAAAGGCGGCAGTATCGTTCGCATCGTCCGCGCTGGCCTTTTCCGATTCCGTGCAGTCACAGGCGATCCCTACCAGCCTATCCCCCATATTGGGGAAGTGTATCTTTTTCTGCTTTGGCTTTCCGCAAACACCGCAGCAAAGAACGCCGTCTTTCATGTAGTCGCCCGGCTTCTCAGTGGAATGTTCCAGCGACTTCTGAACAAGGTTATCAAGCATTGAAAAAGTCCTCCGTTCCGTAATCCGCAGTGGTCTTCACCTTGCTGCGGCTGTCATTGCGATTCCACCGTTCCCACTTCTCCGCATTTCGGCAAGCCGCTTTCCAGTCTTTCATGGGAACCTTGCCGACCAGCCAGCCCTTCGACTCGTAAAAGTCGATGAACCCCTGCGGGTCTACTGGCGACTGGCGTTCAAGCACATAGGCTTGAACCTCCGCTAACGTGGGCGGGGTGAAGCGCTTCGCGCGTGGCGGCGTAGCCGCCTTATCCCCTTTGTTGAGTTTAGTTAGGTTAAGTTCGGTTAAGTTACGTTCAGGTTCCAAGATGGTTCCATCCTGGTTCCAAGTTGTTTCCTGACTGTTTCCAAGCATTAACCGGCCAGCATGATCGGTCGTCAGCATTGATTTTTCTTCGGCGTAAATCGTTGGATGATAACGATCGTTTTTGAGCGTGTTATTTATATTCCAGTCCGTGATAACCACGACACCGCTCTCAAACGGGATAATGTATCCTTTCGCCGCAAGGAGCCTTAGATCATCATCGTTGCAGCCTGCGATGCGAGCAATCTTTCGCGGGGAGCTCACAAAGCCGTCATCATCGCCGTGCATCCCCAAATGAAAATACAGTGCTTGCGCGCTTGCAGACATATCCAAAAACCTGTCTGTGTCAGTAACTTGCAATGAAAACATTCGTTTCTGCGCCATTACCAGCCCACCATTCTTTCCTGACCGGTCATCTTCAAGAGCACGTCTTCCGCCGCGCGTGAGATTGCCGCGATTTCCCTTGATCTTCTCGACATCGAGTTGATGAAGCGCTGAATGTCAAGCGTGCTCGTCGGCAAAAAATACCCGCTCTTGCAGTCAGACAGAATCAGCTTTCCGGCCTTGCGCTCCGTCTGAATACGACGGCGAATTGACCGTTCATCCTCGCCCGTGAGCTGGACTAACTCGGTAAGCGTCGTGCCATTCTCTGCGCCCTCATGGAGCAGATCGGACACCAAATATTGTCTCACGCTTGCACCTCCTTGACCTGTCGACTCTCAGCCTCGAGATATTCACGCAGCGCCTCGACGTTCACGAGAAAACGATTTCCGGAATAGACGCCCGGGCAAACACCCTGCGCCACAAGGCGACGTACAAGGCTTTCGGGGATTTCAAGATAACGTGCAACTTGCCGAACTGTTTGAAACATAAGCGACAGCCTCCTTTCGTATTAGCACTTGACGTATCGTCCTACGTCGCCTATAATTGTAACGTAAATGTTACCATCATGTAACAACTCGGTTGACTTCAGTTTTGTTCTATTTTTGGCGATAGGGGGGACTTTTTACGAAAAAAGTAACACAACAGAAGGAATCTATGTTCCTGATGGGAAAAAGGCTAAAAGAATGTCGGATTGCATGTGGTCTTTCTCAAGAGCAGCTAATTGAGGCCGTTATGAAATTGCCGGATAATCGAGGGAAAGAACGTAGTGAAAAGCAAATTTCTTACTTGGAAAATGGAACGCGCCCAATATCTGTGGAATACGCATCACTGCTTGCGCAAGTCCTCAATGTTCGTGTTGAGTATCTTCTTTTAAAAGATGATTTTCGCACGGAACATGAAATGTTTGAAAATGGGTTGAGCGGGTTACACGACGTTTACAGCAATATTGTAAATTTAATCAAATTGCATGGATATGATATCCAAGAAGTCGATCTTTCTGAGAGCAACGATTTTATTAAGCAAATTTACTCCGACAATGCAGTGAAAATCAGTAGCAGAAACGGAAAGGTTGCAATGATTTCGCATAAACAATGGAGAACTTTAATCTCTGAGATCAATCGTTTTGTCGCATTTGAATTATCAGGGCTACCATTTGGAAAAGAAGGTGAACATAATGGCTAACATCCAAGAGCGCCGGGATAAGTCCGGCAAGCTGATCTCCTACTCTATCCGCGTTCACCGTGGCCGTGGTTCTGACGGAAAGCAGCTCAAGCCGTGGACGGCCACCTTTGAAGTCTCGCCCACATGGACGGAGAAAAGCGCAAAAAAAAAGGCCGAGGCTTTCGCCGCGACCTTTGAAAAGGAATGCCGGGAGGGTGTGACCTCCGACAGCCGTTTGAAGTTTGAGGAATACTGCAAATATGTGATTGATCTGAAAGAGCAGCGAGGAATAAAGCATTCAACCATCGTTCGTTATAAGGAGCTGGCAGTGCGCATCTATCCCGCAATCGGGCATATCAAGTTAAAAGACCTCCGTGCCGATCACCTGAACAGCTTTTACACCGATCTCGCCAAGCCCGGACAGAACAAACGCACCGGCGAAGGGTTATCACCAAAAACCATATTAGAGCACCACCGTTTGATTTCGACTGTATTGGATCAAGCCGAAAAAGAGGGGCTTGTCCCATTCAACGTGGCAGCAAAAGCCACATTACCGAAGGTCAGCAAAAAAGAAGTCAACTACTTTCAGCCTGAACAAGTTGCAGCTATCCGTGATGCACTGGACGCAGAACCGCTAAAATGGAAAACGCTCACACATTTACTGCTCATCACAGGAGCGCGGCGCGGCGAGGTGCTGGGGCTGAAATGGAATGCTGTTGACTTTACAGGAAACCGCATTCATATCTGCAACAACATCCTTTACTCGCCGGATATAGGCGTATATGAGGATACGCCAAAAACCGCGACTTCGGATCGTTGGGTTTCTCTGCCAACGGAAACGATGCAGCTCCTTCGGCAATACCGGGCATGGCAGAACGCGGAGCGGCTGCGGCTGGGTGAATATTACCGAGAACAGGGCTTTTTGTTTGCTCAAGATGACGGAAAGCCAATGCACCCGGACAGCATAACAGACTGGTTGTCCAAGTTCAGCAGGCGGCACGATCTCCCGCATATCAATCCTCATGCTTTCCGGCACACAATGGCCTCTATGCTTTACTTTAGCGGCGTGGACAGTGTATCTATTTCCAAGCGGTTAGGTCATGCGCAAGTCAGCACAACGGCGAACATCTATGCACATGTGATGGAGAGCGCCGATCGGAAAAACGCTGACATTTTAGCTGACGTGTTTTTGAAAAAGGCTTGAATTTTCAAAGTGAGTTGAACTAAAGTTGAATTATCTCTTCTTGTCACAAATAGAATATCTTGTAAAAGTTACAAAAACAGCCGTTTTCGTAAAGAAAACGGCTGTTTTTCTGGTTGCGGAGGCAGGACTCGAACCTACGGCCTCCGGGTTATGAGCCCGACGAGCTACCAACTGCTCCACTCCGCGATATGAAATTAAGGGAATACTGGTGCCGGTGACCGGACTCGAACCGGTACAGTATCGCTACCGGGGGATTTTAAGTCCCCTGTGTCTACCAATTCCACCACACCGGCAGATATCGGCAACTGATAATATACCATACCTCCGCCGTGATGTCAACACCTGTTTGCAAAAAAAGTTCTCCGTCCGCGTTTTGTTCCTTTGACTTGCCGGTCTTGCTATGCTATACTATGCTTGTATTGTTATCGAAAAGAGGCGGACTATGCAGATCGGAACGGTAAAAATTGAATCGAAGCTCGCGCTCGCGCCGATGGCGGGCGTAACGGATGCTGCATTCCGCCAGATCTGCTCCGAAAAAGGCGCGGGCTACACCGTCACGGAGCTTGTGAGCGCCAAGGCGCTGTGCTACCACGACACGAAGACCGCGCAGCTGCTTCGTCCGTTTCCGGGCGAAAAGCCGTTTGCCGCGCAGATCTTTGGCAGCGATGTGAACTGCATGGCCGAGGCTGCGCAGATGGCGATCGAAATTTCCGGCGCGGACATCCTGGATATCAACATGGGCTGCCCCGTGGGCAAGGTCGTCAAAAACGGCGACGGCAGCGCGCTGATGAAGGATCCCGAAAAGGCCGCGCGCATTGCTGAGGCGGTCGTGCGCGCCGTCAAGGTCCCCGTCACGGCGAAGATGCGCCGCGGCTGGGACAAGGGCAGCATCAACGCCGTCGAGCTCGCCAAAATGCTCGAAGAAGTGGGCGTCAGCGCCGTCGCGGTGCACGGGCGCACGCGCATGCAGATGTACGGCGGCGAGGCCGACTGGAACACGATCCGCGACGTCAAGCAGGCCGTCAGCATCCCCGTCATCGCCAACGGCGACGTTTTTTCGCCCGAGGCCGCGGTGCGCATCCTTAAATTCACGGGCGCGGACATGGCGATGATCGGCCGCGGGAGCTTCGGCAATCCGTGGCTTTTCGAGCAGTCCGCCGCCGCGCTCTCGGGGCGCGACATTCCGCCGCTGCCGCCGTTTGCCGAGCGGTGGGACACCGCCGTGCGTCAGGTGGAGCTCTCCGCACAGTATCAAAACGAGCGCGTCGCCATGCTGCAGGCGCGCCATCACCTGTGCTGGTACTTAAAGGGCATCAGCCACGCGAATTATTATAAGGAGAAGATCGTGCAGCTCTCGACGCTTTCCGAGCTGCACGCGCTCAGCGCGTCGATCAAGCGGGATCTGCGCTGAGGATCAATAAAAAGCTATGGACGAACGGGAACTCATTGCGCGCCTTCAAAAGCGGGATGAAGCCGCCTTCGAAGAGCTGATCCGCCAATATGAGAAAAAAGTGTATACGCTGTGCTTCCGCATGTGCGGCAACAGCGAGGACGCCGAGGAGGCCGCGCAGGATGCCTTTCTTGCGCTCTGGCGCGGGATCGACCGCTTCCGACAGGAGTCATCGCTTTCGACGTGGATCTACCGTCTGGCGACGAACGCCTGCATCGACACGCTGCGGCGGCGAAAAAAACAGAGCGGCAGCGTCTCGCTCGACGACGAGGAGCTGTTTGTCGACGCGGTCGACACCTCGCCCCAGCCGCAGGAGACGGTCGAGCACCGCGAGGCACAGAAATTATTGCAGGAGGGCCTCTCCGCCTTGCCGGAGGAGTACCGAAAGGTGCTCATCCTGCGCGAGATTGAAGGCCTGAGCTACACCGAGATCGCAGAAAGCGCGTCGATCGAGCTGGGTACGGTCAAATCGCGCATCAGCAGGGGCCGATCACTTTTGCGCAACTTTTTATCCGGAAACGGGAACTTTTTTGAAATTACTTCGTCAAAAGTTACAGAATGTAATCGTGAGGAGATGAGCGCCAAATGAAATGTTGTGAACAGTACGCCGCCGCGCTCTCTGCCTTTGTGGACGGAGAATTGAGCGAAAACGAAAAGGAAGAGGTGCTCTCGCACGTAGAGCACTGCCAGAACTGCCGGGAGTATCTCTCGGAACTGATGATCGTGCACACGATGTTCGAGGAAATGCCCGAGCTCGACGCGCCGGAGGGCTTTTCCGAGCGCGTGCTCGAGCGGGTGCATGAGGAAAAGCGCGAGAGATCGCGCCACCGCCGTGCATGGCCGCGCGTGCTGGCCGCGTGCTTTGCGCTGCTTGTCGTCACGGCCGCGGCGTGGAAGCTGGCGCCCGCGATGGTCAGCAGCAACGACAGCGCCGCGGACTGCAATACCAGCGGCAATGACACGGCGAGTGCGCCCGCTGCGTCCGGCGACACGGCGGAGGACTTTACCTACAGCTATTCCGCCGTGCAGAAGGAGGGCGTGCAGGCCGACGCCAGCCCGTTCGACACCTATGACACGGAAGACGGCGCAGACGACCGCTCCGCCGACGCAAGCGGCGGCTATGCCATCATCACGCTGGATGTGCCCGCGGCGGCGGAATTTCTGCACGAGCGCGGCATGGCCGTGTACGCGGAAAATGACAAGTACGTCAGCTACCTCGTCGTGGCCGAAGCGGCACATGACTTAGCAGACGCCATGGAGCTGCCTGAGGCTGAGCGCACCGCGCTCCGTCAGGCAGACGATATTCTGATCGTCGGGGTCGCCAAGACCGCACCGGCGGTCGAAGAGCCTGCGGAAAACACCCCCGCAGGAGAAGAGGAGAGCGAATGAACGATATCGGCGTGATCGGCGGCGCGGACGGCACGACACAGATCGTCGTCTCCGGCAGCATCGGAGGGCCGATCCTGTGGATCTTTTTCGGCGCGCTGGCGCTGATGGTGATTTTATACGCTGCATTTTACCGACGCGGCAAGGGCAAGGCGGTCTGCCTTGCCCTCGCGGCGGTTTTCTGCGTGGCGGCGGATCAGGCCGTCAAATTCCTCGTCGTGAACACAATGTCGCCCGGCGAATCGGAGCCGCTGCTGCCGCCGCTGTTACAGCTCACGCGCGTGCACAACTACGGCGCGGCGTGGTCGAGCTTTTCGGGCGCACGGTGGCTGCTCATCGCGCTGACGGCGGCGGGCATGTGCGCCATCGCATGGCTGCTCGTCAAGATCGTGCGCCATCCGCTGGGCCAGTGGTCGCTTGCGATCATCCTCGGCGGCGGCATCGGCAATCTCATCGACCGCGTGCGCCTCGGCTACGTTGTGGATATGCTCGACACGATGTTCATGGACTTCCCCGTTTTCAACGTGGCGGATGTGTTCGTCGTGTGCGGCACGATCTGCGCGCTCATTTACTACCTTGCCTTTTACGGAAAATACGACGAGAAACACCGGGAGAACAAGACCGATGGAACCGATCCTGCTGCAAACAAGTGAAGAAGACCGCGGCGCGCGGCTCGACGCCTTTCTCGCCCGCTCGCTTGAAGAGCTGACGCGCTCGGCGGCGGCGAAAGCCATCGAAGAAGGGCGCGTGCTCGTAAATGGCAAAGTGCCGAGCAAGAGCCTCAAGCTCACAGGGAATGAACCCATCGAGTTCACCCCCGAGGAGCCCGCCCCCATCGACGCTGTGCCGCAGGATATCCCGCTCGATGTTGTCTACGAGGACGACGACGTCATCGTCGTCAACAAGCCGAGCGGGCTCGTCGTCCATCCCGCGCCGGGCCATCCGGACGGGACGCTCGTGAACGCCCTTTTGTATCACTGCGGCGACAGTCTCTCCGGCGTCGGCGGCGCGCTGCGCCCCGGCATCGTGCATCGCATCGACCGCGACACGAGCGGGCTCATCATCGCGGCAAAAAACGACTACGCGCACCAGTTCCTCTCCGCCCAGCTGGCCGACCACACGCTCGCGCGCACGTATGAGTGTATCGTGGTCGGCAACTTACGTGAGGACAGCGGCACGGTCGACGCGCCCATCGCGCGCGACAGCCGCGACCGCAAGCGCATGGCCGTCGTTCCGGGTGGACGCCGCGCGGTAACGCACTGGGAGGTCATCGCCCGTTATCCCGGCTACACGCATGTGCGGTGCAGGCTCGAAACGGGCCGCACGCATCAAATTCGCGTGCACATGGCCTACCTCGGCCACCCGATCCTGGGCGACACGGTCTACGGCGCAAAAAAGGCCGTTCCAGGCCTGACGGGTCAGTGCCTTCACGCGGTGGGGCTTCAGTTCATCCACCCGCGGACAAAGGAGCTCGTCTCGCTCACATGCCCGCTGCCCGAGGAATTCACCGCCATGCTGCGCAAGATCGACCGATAGATCAAATCCCGCAGGCGAGGGCCGACGCCTTTGCCTTATTCTACAGGAAATACAGGTGAACAATGTGAAAGACCTGCAAACCATTGAGGAGACCCTCAAATATCTGCAATTCGACAACTGGGAGCAGAGCGTACCGGGCCTTGCGCGCTCGCGCGAGCTTTTGGGTCTGCTCGGCAATCCCGAGCAGAAGCTCAAATTCGTCCACATCGCGGGCACGAACGGCAAGGGCTCTACCGCCGCGATGCTCGCCTCCGTGCTCCGGCGCGCGGGGTACCGCACAGGGCTCTATACCTCGCCGCACCTGCTGCGCTTCCACGAGCGCATGCGCGTGAACGGGGAAGAGATCGACGATGAGTCCCTCATTTCGCTCACAAACACCGTGCGGAACGCGGCGGAGAGCATGAGCGAAATGCCCACGGGCTTTGAGATCATGACGGCCATCGCCTTTTTGTACTTCGTGCAGGAGCAGTGCGACATCGTCTCGCTCGAGGTCGGCCTCGGCGGGCGCATGGATTCGACGAATGTCATCCCCGCGCCGGAGGTCTGCGTCGTGGCGAACATCGGCTTGGAGCACACGGCCATTCTCGGCGACACGGTCGAGAAGATCGCCGCGGAGAAGTGCGGCATCATCAAGCATGGCTCGCACGCCGTGCTCTTCGGCCAGAGCGAGGGCGTGGAGAACGTCGCGCGCGAAAAGTGCGCGCAGGAGGACGTGGCTCTCACGATCACCGCGCAGGAAAAGCTTGAGCGCATTTCGTCCTCGCTCGACGGTCAAGAGTTCAAATACCGCGGCCGCGGGCCGTACCACCTGCGGCTTCTCGGCGAGTATCAGCTCTTGAACGCGCTGACGGTCATCGACGTGTGCAGCGCGCTGCGCTCGCGCGGCTGGGACAAGCTCACGGACGAGGCCATTGACGAGGGGCTTTCCCACGCCCAGTGGCCCGGACGGCTCGAGCTCCTGCGCCGCGGGCCGGACTTCATCGTTGACGGCGCGCACAATCCTCAGTGCGTCGACGCGCTGATGGATTCGCTCGCCGCGCTCTACGGCGACAAAAAACTCATCTTCCTCACAGGGGTGCTTCGCGACAAGGACTGGCAGCAAATGCTGCGCCGCGCGCTCCCGCTCGCCAAGGCGTTCGTCGTCATCACGCCGCCTTCTGCCCGCGCACTCGATGAAAACGAGCTCGCCGCGTGGCTGAATGCACAGGGCGTGCAGGCCATCCCCGCCAAGGACACCGACGACGGCGTCCGCCGCGCCCTGGAGCTGGCAGGCGAGGATGACGCCATCTGCTCCTGGGGCTCGCTCTACTTCACCGGCGAGGTCCGCCGCGTCCTGACGGAACAGTAAACACGATAAAAAAGGCCGCTGCGAAACGCCGCAGCGGTCTTTTCATGATCCCCATGCCGCATTTGCCGCGACCAGCGGCAAACAGGCCCCCACACCCAAAATCGGCACAAAGAGGCATCTTGCCCGCCGCATTCGCTGCCTCCGGCAGCGAACAGGCCAGAAGCAACATCCTCCGTCCCCCACCCGCCGCATTTTCTGCCCCCACGGGCAGAAAACAGGCACCAGCGTCGCAGACTTTGCCGCCCGCAGGCGGCAAATAATTTTAATCATAAATCGCCGCGACATGCGCGTGGCGATTTATTCTTCTCGCTTCGCGCGTGTCGCAGCCGCCTACGGCGGCAAGGCACGAAGCGAAGTGCGATCCCCTAAAATCAAAGGGGTCCCATCCATCGGATGGGATCCCTTTGATTTTAACTTAGATAGTTGAGCGGGTTGACGTAGCTGCCGTTTCTCTGAATGCCGAAGTGGCAGTGGACACCGCTGGCGACGCCGCTGCGGCCCGCCTTGGCGACCTGCTGGCCCTTGTAGACCGTCTGTCCCGCGGAAACGAGCAGCGACGAGTTGTGCTCGTAATACGTGACATAGCCGTTGTTGTGGTCGATGATAACGACGTAGCCCATCGCGCCCTTGTAGCCCGCGTAGGTCACGCGGCCGCCGTCGGCGGCATAGATCGGCGTGCCGTAGGAGCAGGCGATGTCGATACCCTTGTGGTTTCTCGTCGCGCCGCGGATGCCGGTGTTGCGGTAACCAAAGCGCGAGGTGATGCGGCCCGAGCACGGCCAGCGGAAGCTGCCGGTGGGGTACCAGGTCGGACGGACCTTCGTGCCGCGGGCGCGCGTCTCGGCCACAGGGTCGGAGAGCGTGACGGACGAGATGACCGTGCGCTCCTGCTCCTCGCCGTTGACATAGGTGACATCGGCCACGATATCAGCCTTGCCGAACGAGCCCTTGGAGATCACGCGCTCGTCGCCCTGATACATGGACGAATCGCTCACGTAGTTCACGTCATAGTTGACGTCCTCGACATAGTTCTGCCGCTCGGTGACCGTGACGGTCAGATACGGCACGGCGTTCGAGAGCGTCAGCGCATCGCCGATGTGGATGCGGTTGATGTCGTAGCCGGGGTTCAGCGCTTCGAGCTCGGCGGCGGTCATGCCGTTGTTGTTGGCGATCTGGCCCCAGGTGTCGCCCTTGACGACGGTGTAGGTCACCTCGCCCGACTTCGTCGAATTCAGGATCTCGGCGATCTCGCCGAGGTTCATCACGCTGTCGGTCGGGACGTAGCCCTCCGCGATGCGGACATTTTCGACAAAGTCGACGCTCAGCGTATCCGCCGAGGCGTAGACCTGCTTGATCTGCTTGAGCAGCTCGTCCAGCGCACCGGCGTACTGCGTCGAACCGATGAGCTCATCGTCGACATAGAGCGAGTAGCCGTAGGTCACCTGGCCGAGCTCGTCGGCGAGGTCCTGCTCGAAGGTCGTCGAATCCGTCACATCGCTGCGGCGGACGAAAGCCGTCGAATAATGGATGGCATCCTTTGCGATCTCGTAGGACTTGCCGAGCGTCTCGGTCGTGATGCTCTCGAGCTTGGAGGCCGCCTTGCGTGCCTGCGCGGCACTCGCGACGGTGTCGACCACGCTGCCGTTATACTCTACGGTCGTTCCCAGCGTGTAGAACGAGAAAAACAGCGCGATCGCGGCCACAACAGCTGCGCCGCCGATAAAGTAGAACGGATTCACGCGCCGCGCGTGCCTGCGCCAGCGGTCCTCGTGCTCGCCGGCAGCGTGGCTGCGCTGGCGGCGGTGTGCCATCACCCTTTCATGCAGCAGCGAGCGCCACATCGGGAACATCCCGCCGATGACGAGAAAGACCTGCACCAAAAAGCGGTTGGATTCAGGAAAGTTGCGCGCCCTGCTCTCGCGCATCACGGTGCGGGCGCGTGGGCCGATGCGGCGGATGCGCGCACCGAGCGTGGAAAAAAACAGCGCCATGTGCTCGAGCCAGCCGCTCAGCCATTGCGGCATGCCGCCGCGCCTGCTCGGCCGTCTTCGCGGCGAGGCATTCGAACGGCGGCGCTGCGTGGGTGCATCGCTGCGCTGCGGGGTGGATCGTTTTTGCTCTGACATATCAAAACTCCTTAAAGGATGCAAGTAAAAATAAAAGTTACAATTTGTAACCATTGACCAGTATACTTGGTTTTCAAGGCTCCGTCAAGCCTTTTGGGAAAATGATACTGCTAATATGTTGTAAGAGTTTGGAAAATTTGTAAACTTTTGCATGAATTTTGCGTTATTTTTCCTTGAGAGGGTGAAAAAGTGGGTGTATACTATATCCGTAAATCTGTGCCCGCTTGACCGGCACATCATATATCAGGAGGAATCAACATGTTTGCACAACTGATCAGCACGCTGAAAAAGAGCCCCAAGACGATCGTTTTCACCGAAGGTACCGACCCCCGCATCCTCGAAGCGAGCGCCCGTCTGCTGTCCGGTAACTTCTTAAAGCCCGTGCTCGTCGGCAACCCCGATGAGATTGCCGACGCCGCTGAGGACATCGGCTTCAACATCCGCGGTGCCGAGATCATCGATCCCGAGAATTACGACGGCATGGACGAGATGGTCGACAAGATGGTCGAGCTGCGCAAGGGCAAGATGACCGCCGACGAGTGCCGCGCCGCGCTCAAGAAGAGCAACTACTTCGGCACCATGCTCGTCAAGATGGGCAAGGCCGACTGCCTGCTCGGCGGCGCTACCTACTCCACGGCCGACACGGTCCGTCCCGCGCTCCAGCTCATCAAGACCAAGCCCGGCAACAAGATCGTCTCTTCCTGCTTCATCATGGTCCGTCCCGCCGCTTCCGGCGAGAACGAAGTGCTCGCCATGGCCGACTGCGCCATCAACATCAAGCCCAACGAGGACGAGCTCGTCGAGATCTGCAAGGAGACCGTTTCCTGCGCCAAGATCTTCGGCGTTGACCCGAAGGTCGCTTTCCTGAGCTACTCCACCCTCGGCTCCGGCAAGGGCGAGGACGTCGACAAGATGCGCAATGCCTGCGAGAAGGCCAAGGCCCTCATGCCCGACACCCCGATCGGCGGCGAGTTCCAGTTCGACGCGGCGGTCTCTCCGGCTGTCGCCAAGACCAAGCACATCACCGACGCGGTCGGCGGCCACGCCAATACCTTTATCTTCCCCGACATCAACGCCGGCAACATCGGCTACAAGATCGCCCAGCGCCTCGGCTCCTTCGACGCCTACGGCCCGATTCTGCTCGGTCTGAACGCGCCGATCAACGACCTCTCCCGCGGCTGCAACGCCCAGGAGGTCTACTCCATGGCGATCATCACCGCGGCGCTTGCCTAACGACTTCAAAAAAAGAGGACGGCTTTCGCCGTCCTCTTTTTTTGAGGGGGATGCACTGCGCTTCGTGCCTTGCCGCCCGCAGGGCGGCTGCGACACGCGCTCCGTGAGAAGAGTTTTTTCTGACGCACATGTCGTCAGAAAAAACGATTAGGATTATTTGCGCCGTGCGCGGCGCAAAGTCTGCGACGCTTTTCGGTGCGTGATGAGGGTCTCTGCTTCTATTTTGCGTTTTTAGCGCTGTTTTGCGCGGGGCGCAAAATGCGCGTCGGGGTACCTGAGCTGTTTTGCGCCGGAGGCGCAAAATGCGCGGCGGGGGTGCGTTAGCTGTTTCGTGCGGAGCACGAAATGCGCGTGGGGGACGTTGGCTTATTTCGAGCCTTCGGCTCGAAATAAGCCAACACTGAATTTAGACTGAAGTAAAACGGCCCTCTTTGAGGGCCGTTTTCGTTTTGCAGGTTTGCTGTCATTTTAGTGCGATAAAGTGCAATTTTTTGCACGAACGGATGCTTCGAATGTTTCAAATGTATGGAATATTTGGAGAAGTTAGACAAATGTTTTTCGCTATTTTTGTCTGTTTTGCACACATTTGTACAACAAAGTTCAGCTACCTTTTTCCCGAAAAGGGGAAGACAAAAAAATACGCCATGATATAATGATTCTGCAATGACGGGGCGCGAGCTCCGAACAATACGATCACATTTTCTGTGGAGGATTATCATTATGGCTATCAAAGTGGGCATCAACGGCTTCGGCCGCATCGGCCGCGTCGTGCTGCGCATCATGATCGAGCATCCGGAGCAGTTCGACATCTGCGGTATCAACCTGCGCAAAGCGGATCTGGATTACATGGTCTATATGATCAAATACGATTCCGTGTTCCGTCAGTTCAACGGCACGGTGGAGCACAAGGACAAGAACCTGATCGTCAACGGTCACACCATTCAGGTCTTCAGCGAGTCCGACGCGGCGATGATCCCCTGGTCCAGCTGCGGCGCGGAGTACATCATCGAGTCCACCGGCGCTTACAACACCACCGAGAAGGCCTCCCGCCACTTCAAGGGCGGCGCGAAGAAGGTCATCCTGACCGCGCCCGGCAAGGATGAGGTCACCCCCACGTTCGTCATGGGCGTGAACCACATGCTGCTCCATTCTGACATGAAGGTCGTCTCCAACGCCTCGTGCACCACCAACTGCTTAGCGCCCCTTGCCAAGGTCGTCAACGACGAGTTCGGCATCGAGCAGGCGCTCATGTCCACCATCCACGCCGCCACCGCCAAGCAGAAGGCCGTCGACTCCCGCGGCGGCAGCGATTGGCGCACGGGCCGCTCCATTCTCAACAATATCATCCCCTCCTCCACGGGTGCCGCCAAGGCCGTCGGCCGCGTCATCCCCGAGCTCTACGGCAAGATGACCGGCATGAGCTTCCGCGTCCCCACGGCGGACGTCTCCGTCGTTGACCTGACTGCCCACCTCAAGGTCAAGACCACCTACGCCGATATCTGCTACGCCATCCGCCATGCCAGTGAGACCTATATGAAGGGCATCATCGGCTACACCGCGGACCAGGTCGTCTCCACGGACCTGATTGGCAATTCCTGCCCCTGCATCTTCGACGAGACCGCCGGCATCATGCTCGACAACGACTTTGTCAAGCTGATCGCGTGGTACGACAACGAATGGGGCTACTCCAACATGGTCGTCCGCCTGCTTGAGCACATGGTCGCGGTGGACGAGGGCCGCGTGACGCCTGAAAAGCGCGTCGTCCCCAAGGATAAGCCGAAGGAAGAGCCCGCCGCCAAGGAAGCGTAACAACGAAATAAAAAAGGAAGGACGCTGCGCGTCCTTCCTTTTTTATTCGTCCTTTTTTTCTGCTGCTTTTGCTTCGAGCTCGGCGACGGTCGTGTTGTCTTCCATGCCGCGGGCGTGGAGGACATCGTCGCGCGTGAGGGTCATCAAATCATCCTTTGTAAAGCTCTCCATCTTCGCGAGGCGGTTGGCCTGCGCGGTCAAGATCTGCTCGAAGAGGTTGCGCACGCCGCGCGCGTTGCCGAACGTCACACCGTCGGCGTTCTCATCGTAGATGAAGTCCTTGACATCCTGCTCGGCGTCGGGAGAGAGGGTGTACTGCGACTTGCGGCACTGCATTTTGAAAATCTCGAGCATCTCGTCGAGCGTGTAGTCGTCAAAGTGCAGGTAGCGGTTGAAGCGGGACTCAAGGCCGGGGTTCGATTGGATGAACTTTTCCATCAAGCCATCGTAGCCCGCGACGATCACGACGAGGTCGTCGCGGTGATCCTCCATCGCCTTGAGCAGCGTGTCGATGGCCTCCTGACCGAAGTCGTTGTCGCCCTTGCCGTTGAGTGCGTAGGCCTCGTCGATAAACAGCACGCCGCCGAGCGCCTTTTCGATGACCTTGCTCGTCTTGATGGCCGTCTGACCGACGTAGCCCGCGACGAGCCCGCTGCGGTCGACCTCGACAAGCTGACCCTTGGAAAGGATCCCGAGTGAGCGGTAGACGCGCGCCATCAAACGCGCGATCATCGTCTTACCTGTACCGGGGTTGCCGGTGAAGACCATGTGGAGCGAGAAGTCCGCGTTCGGAAGCCCCGTCTCCTCGCGCCGCTTGAAGACAGTCGCCATGTTGATGAGGTTATTCACCTCGCGCTTGACCTCGCCAAGGCCGATGTAGTTGTCGAGTTCTTTTTTAAGGTCCTCGATCTTCTCGGGCGGGGGAAGCGGCGCTTCCTCTTCCTTTTTCTCGTCCGCGCCGGTGGAGGCGGCGGGCCTGTTCGGCTTTGCGCCGTCCGCGCTCTTCGGCGCGTTTGCTTTGGGCGCAGCTTCCTTCGGGACGGCGGATTTCGGCGCGTCCGGCGTCAGCGGCGCGCCCCAGAAGTCGCTGCCCATGCGGTTTAAGTTGTTCTGCGTCATCGTGCGGATAACGTCGAGCTGCTGGAGAATGATCTCGTCCTTTTTATCCATGTTGATTCTCTCCCTTCGTTCCGTAGGGCGTGTGCGCCATCGCGCGGAACAAGAATGCAGTGATCAGGCCGCTGAGCGCGCCCGTGAAGAGCGACACCAGCAGCAAAAACGGCAGATAGTAGAGCGGCGCGGTCGAGCCGAGCGTGATGAGCGCGGCGCAGACCTGCCCGCAGTTGTGCGCCGCCGCGCCCGCGATCGAGACGCCGAAAATGCTGAGCTTTTTCGCCCCGCTCAAAAGCGCCATCACCAAAAGCGCCGACAGCCCGCCGAGCAGCGAGAATAAAAGCGCCGAGGCATTCCCCGCAAACAGCGCGCCGAGCGTGCAGCGCACGAGCAGGATGGCGAGCGCGCTCGGAAATCCGATGGCATAGAGCGCGTAGAGCGTGACGATATTGGCAAGGCCGAGCTTGACGCCCGGCAGCGGCACAATGAGCGCGAGCGGAAAAAACGACTCCATGTAGGACAACGCAAGCGCGAGCGCCGCGAGCACCGCGCAGAGCGTCAGCTCTCTTGTTTTGATCTTCATGCGCTCACCCCGCGATCAGATCGTAGTCGGACGCCGCGCCCTCGAGCGTGACGGCCACGCGGGCGGGCAGGCAGACGATGCTCTGTCCCGCGCGCGAGATCGCGCCGGAGTGCACGCAGTCCTGATTCGGGCAGTCGCTTTCGCTCACGCGCACCGCACCGTTTTCCACAGCGACGGTAAGCGTGTAGCCGCGGCTCTCATACGTGCCGCCTTCATAATTGCTGAGTGCGCAGCGCTCAACGGTCTCGCCGTCAACACTAATGCTGACCGTCAGCTCGCCCGCCGATTTTGCCGCGAAATACGGCCTTGCGCCAAGTCCGAGCGTGAGCAGCAGCACCGCGAGCACGACGAGCGCGTCCCACTTCGTCGGCTTCAGCTTAGGCGAGCGCTTCATACGTGTACCCGCTTTCGTCGTTCGGCGTGAAGGCATCGGCAAGGCCGTCGGTGTAAAGCACGCGGCCATCGTCGGTGACTAAAATGAGCTCAAAATCCGTCCCCTGGTCGGCAAGATCGTCGCGCAGCGCAAGCGCGCCGTCGGGGCCAAGGACGAAGCACGCCGTCGAGAGCGCGTCCGCCCACGCGCCGTTCTCGCACAGCACGGTCACGCTGACGAGCCCGCTTTCCGCGGGGCAGCCGGTCTTGGGGTCGAGAATATGGTGATATCGCACGCCGTTTTCTTCAAAATAGCGCTCGTACACACCGGAGGTCACGATGAACTTATCCGCCGCCGATACGACGCCAAGGTAGCTCTCCGTGTCCGCAGGGTCCTTGACAGCGATGCGCCAATCGCTGCCGTCGGTCTTTCGCCCCATGACGAACACATCACCGCCGAGGTCGAGTGTCGCGGACGTGACGCCCTCCTTTTCAAGCTGCGCGCGCAGAAGATCCGCCGCGTAGCCCTTGGCGATGCCGCCGAGGTCGAGCTGCGCGCCGTCCAAAAGCGTGACCGTCCAGCCGTCCGCCGTTTTTTCGAGCGCGACCTTGCCGCAGCCTGTATGACTCAGCAATTCTTTAAGCTCGTCTGCGGACGGCACACGGCGCTCGTCCTTCGTAAATCCCCACGCGTCGAGCACAGGGGCGAGCGTCGGGTCGAACGCACCGTCCGTCGCGTCAGAGATCGTCAGCGCCGTTTCGATCAGCGCGGGTAAGATATCGTCCGCGCCGCATTCGACCGTCTCACCGTTCGATGCGTTGAGCGCATAAAGCTCACTGCCCTCCGCCGTGCGCGAGAGGACGGCTTCGTCCAACGTGTGCAGTTCCTTTTCCGCGCTCTCCAGCGCGGCAGCGGCGTTCTCGCCGTAAACCGTCAGGTTCATCACCGTGTCCATCGCGTACACCGTGCGCGTCTCGCTCTCGGCAGCCGTTTCGCCGCAGGCAGTGAGGGACAGGGCAAAAATCGTCAGCAGCAGCGCTGCAAGTTGTCTTTTCATAGGTTCTCCTGCGAAAGCAATTTATCAAGCGTAGCTTATCAAATGTATTTTACCCGCGTCTGTGCGGTCTGTCAAAAGAAAAAATTTGAACCGCCGTGCGGAACATTTATAAAAGGGGAGAGCCTCTTCTATAATAAGAGGCTCTCCCCGATCTGCGTCTGCGCGCAGGCAAAATTATTTTCTCTCGAGCGAGACGCGGTACGTGAGCCGCAGGAACGTGGCGTTCAAAATGACGCTCACGACCTCCGCGATCGGGAAGGCGAGCCACACAAGCTCGAGCCGCCCCGTGAGCGAGAGCAGATACGCCGCCGGCAGCAGCACGACGATCTGGCGGCAGACGGAATTGATGAGCGCATAGATGGGCTTGCCGAGCGCCTGACACGCGCTGCCCGCGATGATGCTGAAGCCCGCGAGCGGGAAGTGCACGCCGATGATGCGCAGCGCAACACGTCCGATGGAGAGCATTTCGTCCGTCGGCGAGAACATCCCCAGCAGCGTTTCGGGAATGAGCTCGAAGAGCGCGCAGCCGACGCACATGATGCCGATGGCCGTGAAGACTGTCAGGCGGACGGTCTTGCGCACGCGGTCGAATTTCTGCGCGCCGTAGTTGTACGACACGATGGGCACCATCGCGTTGTTGAGGCCGAAGCACGGCATGAAGATGAAGCTCTGGAGCTTGAAGTAAGCACCGAACACCGCGGTCGCCGCCTCGGTGAACGAGATGAGAATTTTGTTCATGCCGAACATCATCACCGAGCCGATGGACTGCATGATGATTGACGGAATGCCGATGGCGTAGATGTCCGCCACCGTCGCGCGGTGGGGACGGATGTCCTTGAGGTGGATCTGCACCTCGGGATTTTTCTTGAGGTTCAGGAAAAGGCCGAGGCCCGCGCCGACGAACTGGCCGACGATCGTGGCGACCGCCGCGCCCGCGACCTCCATGCGGGGAAAGCCCAGAAGGCCGAAAATCAAAATCGGGTCGAGCACGATGTTGCACACCGCGCCCGCGATCTGCGAGATCATCGAAAGGTCCGTCCGCCCCGTGGACTGGAGCAGGCGCTCGCCGTAAATTTGCAGAAACAGTCCGAGCGAGCCGCCGATGCAGATCATCACATAGTCGCTGCCGTAGGCGATGATCTGCGCATTCTCCGTCTGAAAGCGGAAAAACGGCGTGGCGAGCGAAAAGCCGAGGACAGCAAAGACGGCGGCGGTGCAGAGCGTCAGGAAAAGTCCCGTGCCCGCGGCGCGGTCGACCGCCTGCATGTTCTTTTCACCCAGCGAACGCGCGAGCAGCGCGTTCATACCGACGCCCGTGCCCACGGCGAACGCGATGCACAGCGTTTGCAGCGGGAAAGCGAGCGACACGGCGTTCATTGCGTCCTGACTGAGCCGCGCGACGAACACGCTGTCGACAATGTTGTAGAGCGCCTGAAAGAGCATCGATATCATCACGGGCCCCGCCATGTTGGCCAGCAGCTTGCCGATGGGCATCGTGCCCATCTTGTTTTCTCTGGTATTTTCTTCCATGTTTCCTCCCTGCTTAACCTTTTCGTTCCGACATATAAAATTCCGGCGCCGCAGCGCCGGAATCGAAATCAAATCATTTTTTCCAACGACATGTGCGTTGGAAAAAATACCCCTTAGAGCGCAAGCGTGCGAACGGAGTGAGTGCGACGCAGCGCTCGGCAAAACCCAAATCAAAAATGCACCGCAGTGCATTTTTGAATTACTTTTTTAATTCCCCGTTCGCAGACTTGGTGAGATACGCGTTGATGAAGCCGTCGAGGTCGCCGTCCATGACGGACTGGATGTTGCCGGTCTCGTAGTCGGTGCGCGTGTCCTTGACAAGCTGGTAGGGCATGAAAACGTAGGAGCGGATCTGGCTGCCCCATTCGATCTTGAGCTGCACGCCCTTGATGTCGGAGATCTTCTCCGCGTGCTGCTGAATCTTGAGTTCCATGAGCTTGGATTTGAGCATCTGCATGGCGTAGTCGCGGTTCTGGAACTGCGAGCGCTGGGTCTGGCAGGCGGTGACGATGCCCGTGGGCTTGTGGATGAGTCGAACGGCAGAGCTCGTCTTGTTGACGTGCTGGCCGCCGGCGCCGGACGCGCGGTAGACCTGCATTTCAATATCCTCGGGACGAATTTCGACCTCAATGTCGTCGGGCAGCTCAGGCATGACCTCGAGGGCTGCAAAGCTCGTCTGGCGGCGGGCATTCGCGTCGAACGGGGAAACGCGCACTAAGCGGTGCACGCCGTTTTCGCCCTTCAGATAGCCGTAGGCGTTCTCACCCTTGACCATGACCGTCGCGCTCTTGAGACCGGCCTCGTCGCCGTCGAGATAGTCGAGCATCTCGAATTCAAAGCCGTGCTTGTTCGCCCACTGCATATACATGCGGTAGAGCATCTGCGCCCAGTCCTGCGCCTCGGTGCCGCCCGCGCCGGCGTGGAACGTCAGAATCGCGTTGCAGCTGTCGTATTCGCCGGAAAGGAGCGTCGTGAGTCGCGCCTGCTCCACATCGGCTTCGAGCTTTTTGTAGCCCTCTTCGAGCTCAGGCAGCAGGCTCGCGTCGTCCATTTCCGTTCCCATGTCGATCAGCGCGAGCAGATCGTCGCGCGTGGAAACGAGCTTTTCGTAGCGGTGAATTTTATTGTGCAGCTGCTTGGAGCGCATCTGGTTTTTCTGCGAGCGCTCCAGATCGTTCCAGAAGCCGTCCTCGTGCGCCTCGAGCTCGAGGCGACCCAGCTCCTGGCGGGCCTGCTCGATCTCCAGCGCCTTGAAGAGGTTTTCAAATGTTTCGTCCATCGCAAGCAGCTTCTGCTTGTAGGAATCGTATTCGATCACAGCCATGGCGTTCTCTCTCCTTACTTTTATCCTTCATTAGCCGAAAAAGTATATCACACACACCGTGCAAAGGCAAGAAAAATCCGCCTCTCGGGACGAAAATTCCCGTGGAAGCGGCCCTTTTTCGCCTTTCCGGCGATAAAAACAAAAAAGCCACGCTTTCGCGTGGTCGATACAACGGATCTCAGCGCTCGCTGATGATCTGCTTGGTGCTGCCGAAGATCATGTCGTCAACATCCTGCTTGATGAAGTTCTCAAACATATTCGTTTTCACGCTCCTTTCTCTCATTTACTTCAGTTTGTATTATAGACGCGGGAAACGCAAATTTCAATCGTCAGTTCTCATGGCTTTGTCCAAAAAATTAGCGGCTTTTTCATGCAAGCTGCTATATCTGCACTTGCATTTCCGTTATTTTCCACTTATAATAAAATAGAAACGATATTTGAAGCGGAGGAGTCGGACTATGGCGGCTTTCGTCACATTTGAGGATGTTTCCAAGGTCTACCACAGCGGAGAGATCGAAATTCGCGCGGTGGACCACATCAGCTTTACGATCGAAAAGGGTGAATTCTGCGTCATCGTCGGCCCCTCGGGCGCGGGCAAGACGACGGTCCTCAACATGCTCGGCGGCATGGACGCCTGCTCGGGCGGCACCATCACGGTCGACGGGACGCTTGTGAGCGGCTTCACCGCCCGCCAGCTCACGACCTATCGCCGCCACGACATCGGCTTTGTCTTCCAGTTCTATAACCTCGTCGGCAACCTGACGGCGCTTGAAAACGTCGAGCTCGCGGCGCAGATCTGTAAAGACCCGCTCGACGCAGCGACGGTCTTGAACGAAGTCGGCCTGTCCGCGCGCGCGAACAACTTCCCCGGTCAGCTCTCCGGCGGCGAGCAGCAGCGCGTCGCCATCGCCCGCGCGCTGGCGAAAAATCCGAAGCTCCTGCTCTGCGACGAGCCGACCGGCGCGCTCGACTATGTGACCGGCAAGCAGATCCTCAAGCTCTTGCAGGACACCTGCCGGCAAAAGGGTGTGACGGTCGTGGTCATCACGCACAACAGCGCCATCACGCCGATGGCCGACCGCGTCATCCACATCAAAAACGGCACGGTGGAGAGTATGCAGTGCAATGAGCATCCGACCAGCGTGGAACTGATCGAATGGTAACGAAGAAATCGGAACGAAAGGGGGCGGCGCGATGAAAAACGCCATGCAGAAGGACTTCTGGCGCGAGATCCAGCACACGCGCAGCCGCTTTTTCTCCATTATGATCCTGGTCGCGCTATCGGTCGCGTTTCTCTCCGGTCTCAAGGCGACCGCGCCGGACATGAAGCGCACGGGCGACGACTATCTCGATTCCCTGCACCTGGCGGACATTCAGGTGCTTTCAACGCTCGGCCTGACCGACGACGACATTACCTCTCTTCGAGCACAGGACAAGGTCGAGGACGCCGAGGGCGAATACGTCATCGACGCATTCGCCTCGTCCGACTCGCTCGACGCGGTGGTCAAGGTCCTCTCCCTCACGGGCCGCGGCATCAACGAGGTGCTGCTGCGCGACGGGCGCATGCCCGAGCGCGCGGACGAGTGCGTGGTGGAGGAAAACATGCTCTCGCTGATGAACATTGAAATTGGCGATCGCATCACTCTGACGCCGGGGGACGATCTCTCCGACGCGCTGTCCCAGAATACATATACGGTCGTCGGCACGGTGCGCTCGCCGGTGTATCTCGCGGTGGAGCGCGGCACGTCGACACTCGGCAGCGGCACGGTCAAGGCGTATCTGTACCTGCCGCGCGAGGCGTTCACGCTCGACTACTACACGGCGGCCTATGTGCGCGTCTCCGGCGCGGCGGAGATGACCGCGTTTTACAGCGACTATGACGACTATATCGACGCCGTCATCGACGAGCTGGAGCCGTTCGGCGACGCACGCTCTCAGCTGCGCCACGATGATCTTGTCGACGAGGCGACGGAAAAGCTCGACGATGCGCAAAAGGAGCTGGACGACGCGAAGGCCGAGGCCGACGAAAAGCTCGGCGACGCGCAAAAAGAGCTGAGCGACGCGCGCAGGAAGCTCGACGACGGCTGGAAGGATTACTACGACGGCCAGCAGGAGCTCAAGGATGCGCGCACGGAACTGGATGACGCCTATCAGAAGCTGATTGACGGCGAGCAGGAATACAAGGACGGGCTTGCCGAATACGAGGAAGCTGCCGCCGAATATGAAAAGGGACTTGCCGAGTATGAGGACGGCAAGGAGAAATACGAGCAGGGCAAGCAGCAGCTCGGCGCCGGCGCGAAAAATCTTGCCGAGGGCAAAAAGCAGCTGGACGCGGGCAAAGCGCAGCTGGACGCGCTGGGCAGCACTGTGTCCGGCGCGCTCGCCGGCACCGACTCGCCCTACAAGGATGCGCCGGACCGGCTGATCGAGGACCTCGGAAAGGGCGATCAGAACGCCGCGGCGGCGGCGGATGCCGCGCTGGACGAAATGCGTGCGCAGCTCACGGACGGCATCGCGCAGGCGCAGAGCACGATCGACGGGCTGAATCTGAAGATCGGACAGCTGAACGATGCGCTGCAAGACCCGAATTTGTCCGCCGAGGAACGCGCGGGCTATGAAAAGGGACTTGCCGATGCGCAGGCGGGACTTGCCGCGGCACAGGCGGCGCAGGCGCAGCTTTCTCAGCAGCTTGCCCAGCTCAAGAACGTCAACTCCGGGAGCATCGCGCAGAGCAAGCAGCAGCTTGACAAGAGCCAGTCGGATTACAACATCGGCCGCATGGAGTTTGCCGAGGGCAAGGTCGAGCTGGACAAGGGCAAAAAGGAACTGGACGCGGCGAAGAAGGAACTGGACGACGCGCCCGCGCAGCTTGAAGAAGCAAAGCAGAAGCTTGCCGACGCGCGCGCAGAGCTGGACGACGGCTGGAAGGACTACTACGACGGCGAAGAGCAGTACGCTGACGGCGTCAAGGAGCTCTCGGACGCCTACACCGAACTGACGGACGGCGAGCGCGACTACCGCAAGGGCCTGCGCGAATACGCGGACGGCAAGGCGGAGGCGGACGAGAAGATCGCCGACGCGCAGGAAAAGATCACCGACGCACGCCGCAAGGTCGCGGATATCGACAGCTGCGAGTGGTACATCTTCAGCCGCAGCTACAACCCCGGCTACACGGGCTTCGGCCAGGACGCTGACCGCATGGCGAACCTCGCGAGCGTGCTGCCGATCATCTTTTTCCTCGTCGCGGCGCTCGTGTGCCTGACGACGATGACGCGCATGGTCGAAGAGCAGCGCGTGCAGATCGGCGCGCTCAAGGCGCTCGGTTACAGCCGCCTTTCGATCTCACGGAAGTACATCGGCTACGGGCTGCTGCCGAGCCTTGTCGGCGGCGTTCTGGGCCTTGTCATCGGCTATATCCTGTTCCCGAAGATGATCTTCACGGCCTATCAGATCATGTATCAGATGCCGGATATCGAGCTGCACGCCTACACGGATATTTCGCTCTTTTCCTTGCTTGCGGCGGTCGCCTGCACAACAGTCGCGACGCTCTGGGCCTGCCTTGCCACGCTGCGCGAAACGCCGGCGAGCCTGATGCGCCCCCGCACGCCGAAGGCGGGCAAGCGCGTGTTCCTTGAGTACATCAAGCCCCTGTGGAAGCGCATGTCGTTCATCCACAAGGTCACAGCGCGCAACCTCTTCCGCTATCAGAAGCGCTTCTGGATGACGGTCATCGGCATCGGCGGCTGCACGGCGCTCATCATCGCGGGCTTTGGCATGCGCTCATCGCTTCTTTTCACGATGTCGCGCCAGTATGACGAGCTGTTCCACTACTCGGCACAGGTGACGCTTGCCGGCAACGCCCTGCCCGAGGAGCGCGCGGCGGTGGAGGACTTCCTTGCAGGCGACTCCCGCGTTGTGAACTACATCCCCTGTGCGGCCTCGTCCGCCACGGTGGTCACCCCCTCCTATTCAACCACCGCCTATGTCGAGGTGATGGCCTCCGACGAGATCGGCAAGGTCGTGGACCTTTTCGACTACAAGAGCGGAGATCCCATCACAATGGGCGATGAGGGCGTATACATCGACCAGAAGCTCTCCGAGCTTTTGAAGGTCTCGGTGGGCGACACCTTCTTCCTCGACGGCGACGTGCGCGGCGATGTGACGGTCGCGGGCATCTACGAGCACTATACGGGCCACTTCATCTATATGACGCCCGGCTACTATGAAAATGCGCTCCACGCCGACGGCGAGCCGAACGCCTACCTTCTGAACTTCACGAGCGACGATACCGACACCTGCAACGCCATTTTTGAAAAGCTGCTCGACATGAGCGGCGTGGCGACGACCTCGCGCATGCGCGACACGCAGGATACCTACATGCACAGCATGGAGCGCGTGGACTTCGTTGTGGTCATCATCATTCTGGCGGCGGCAGCGCTGGCGATGGTCGTGCTCTTCAACCTTTCGAACATCAACATCACTGAGCGCCAGCGCGAGCTCGCCACGATCAAGCTGCTGGGCTTTTACGACGGCGAGGTCTCGGCCTATGTGTATCGCGAGAACATCGTGCTCACGCTGTTCGGCATCCTGCTCGGCTGCTTTATGGGCCACTGGCTGCACATTTACCTTGTGCGCTCGACGGAAATTGACCTCATGATGTTCGGGCGGCAGACCGCGCCGTCGGCCTACGTGTACGCGGCGATCCTGACGGCGCTGTTCTCGCTGCTCGTCAACGTGCTCGCGCACTTCAGGATGAAGAAGATCGACATGGTCGAGAGTCTCAAGAGCGCGGAATAAAATTTCTTGTTTCAAGGCAGGACAGTGTGCTACAATAAGGGGCGGCAAAAGCCGCCCCTTACTATTGTCGAAAAAGCGGCATGCCGCTTTTTCGAGGAGAATTCGCTGCGCTTCGTGCCTTGCCACCCGCAGGGCGGCTGCGACATTGCACCGTCGCGGCATTACGATTCCCGCGCCCTTTCAGGCGCGCCAATCGTGCCGCTTCCTCGAAAACGGCTTGCTGTTTCCGTCACAGACGGCGCTTCACCGTTTTCCGCTCCGCGCAAAGTGTTTTCTGCCAGAAGGTGAATTGCCCCGCAGCGGGCAAGAGAAGCCCCTCTGGAGGGCGCACGTGTCGCGGCAGAAAACGGATTTGAATTGATTGCGTGCCGTGCGCGGCACGCAACTCTGCGAGGCTTTTTGGCTTATAGCCTCCTTATAGATTGGAGTTCCCATGGCGAGACAAAGAAAAAAACATCATTTCTGGCGCAACCTGCTCATTCTGATCGTGCTGTTCGGCATTTACCTCTACTGGGGCAACCGCAGCATCGAGACCGACGAGGCGACATTCACCTCAGGCGCGCTGCCTGCGGGCTTTGACGGCTGCCGCATCGTGCAGCTCAGCGATCTGCATGGCAAATACTTCGGCAAGGGCAACGAGCGCCTGTACAGTGCGGTCAAGGCCGTGCATCCGGAGTATATCTTCGTGACGGGCGACTTAGTCGACCGCAAGACCGAGAACCCGACCATCTACGCCGGCGAGGTCGGCGCGGCGCTCTCGGCCATCGCACCGACGTATTACGTCACGGGCAACCACGAGTGGGGTCACGGCACAAAGGTCGTGGAGGAGATCAAGCGCACGCTGCGCGAGAGCGGCGTGACGGTGCTCTCCAACGAGTTTACGTATCTTGCGCGCAACGGTGATACCATCGTGCTCGCAGGCATCGACGATCTGAACGGCTACGCCGATCAGGAGACGCCGTACGAGCTTGCTCAGGAGGTCTACGCCGCCTGCGGCGACCCCTTCTGGCTGCTGCTCGCGCACCGAAACGACCGCTTTGCGCAGGAATACAGTCTCCTCGGTGCAGGCTTAACGCTCTCCGGTCACGGCCACGGCGGCATCTGGAGATTTCCGTTCGTGGGCGGGGTGTTCGGCACGCAGAGGAACCTCTTCCCCACGCACACGGCGGGCTTTTATTCAGACAACGGCGCATCCGTCTTCGTCAACCGCGGGCTCGGAAACTCGCCGCGCGTCATCCCGCGCATTCTGAACAGGCCGCAGGTGGCGGTCATCACACTGGAAAGGGGCTGAGGCTATGCGTGAATTTTCTGCCGGAAGCTACGATGTCGCCGTCATCGGCGCGGGACACGCGGGCATCGAGGCATCTCTTGCCTGTGCGCGCCTCGGCATGAAAACGGTGTGCTTTACCATCAACTTAGACGCGGTGGGCAACATGCCCTGCAACCCCGCCATTGGCGGCACGGGCAAGGGCCATCTCGTGCGCGAGCTCGACGCCCTCGGCGGCGAGATGGCAAGGGCGGCTGACTTAGCCTGCATTCAATACCGCATGCTCAACCGGGGCAAGGGCCCCGCCGTCTGGTCGCTGCGCGCGCAGGCCGACCGGCGGCGCTACCAGAGCGTGATGAAGCACACGCTCGAAACGCAGGAAAATCTGCTGCTGCGGCAGGCGGAGATCGTCGACTTACGCGTCACCGACGGCCACGTGTCCGCCGTTGTGACCGAGACAGGCGGCGTTTACGCGGTCGGGGCTGTCATCCTCTGCTCGGGCACATTTTTGGATGGCCGCACCATCGTCGGCGAATGCGTGCGCGAGAGCGGCCCCGACGGGATGCACGCCTCGCTCACGCTGGCGGACGCGCTCAAAAAGCTCGGACTGCCGCTGCGCCGTTTCAAGACCGGCACGCCGCCGCGCGTGAACGCGCGCAGCGTCGATTTTTCTCAGATGGAGGTGCAGCCGGGCGACAAAACGCCGCTGCCGTTCTCGTTTTCGACGGAACACCCGCCCGAAAATCAGGCGGTCTGCTACCTGACTTACACCACGGAGGAGACGCACCGCGTCATCCGCGAGAACCTGGATCGCAGTCCCATCTACTCCGGCGTCATCGAGGGCGTCGGTCCGCGCTACTGCCCGAGTATCGAGACAAAGATCGTCCGCTTTCCCGACAAGCCCCGCCATCAGCTCTTCATCGAGCCCATGGGCCTCGATACAGAAGAACTCTACATTCAGGGCTTTTCGTCGTCCATGCCCGAGGAGGTGCAGATCGAAATGCTGCACTCGGTCAAGGGCCTTGAGCACGCGGAGATCATGCGCCCGGCCTACGCCATCGAATATGACTGCATCGACCCGACCGCGCTCTACCCGACGCTTGAATATAAGCACATTTCGGGCCTGTACGGCGCGGGACAGTTCAACGGCTCGTCGGGCTACGAGGAGGCGGCGGTGCAGGGCTTCGTCGCGGGCGTGAACGCCGCACGCAAATTAAAGGGTGAAACGCCGTTCATTCTGGGCCGCGAGCAGGCGTACATCGGTACACTCATCGACGACCTTGTGACCAAGGGAACGAACGAGCCCTATCGCATGATGACGAGCCGCAGCGAGTACCGCCTCATCCTGCGGCAGGACAACGCCGACGAGCGCCTTGCGCCCATCGGGCACGAGCTTGGCCTTGTCAGCGATGAAACGCTGCAAAAGGTCGTGGGCAAATACGACGCGGTGCGCCGCGAGATCAAGCGCCTCGAGCACACGGGCATCCCCTCGTCCGACGCGCTCAACGCGCTTCTGAGTGCGCGCGGCACGGCGGAGGTGCGCGACGGCAGCCCGCTCATCGCGCTGCTGCGTCGACCGCAGCTCACCTATGACGACCTGCGCGATTTTGATGCGGGCTGCCGCGCCTTCCCGCCCGCACTCGCCGAGAGCGTGGAGATCGCCGTCAAGTACGAGGGCTACATCCGCCGCCAGATGGCGGAGGTCGCGGAGTTTGCGCGCCTGGAGCACCGCGCCATTCCCGAGGATATCGATTACGCGAAAATCGACGGTCTCCGTCTGGAGGCGCGCGAAAAGCTCGCCGCCATTCGTCCGCAGAATCTGGGGCAGGCGGGGCGGATCTCGGGCGTGAGTCCGGCAGATGTCGCGGCTTTAATGCTCTATATTACTTCAAAAACGTGGGACTGAGTCCCTCGTTTTTGAGTATTTGAAAAGGCGGCTATGCCGCCTTTTCAAGGGGATTCGCTGCGCTTCGTGCCTTGCCGCCCGTGAGGCGGCTGCGACACGCGCTCCGCGCAGAGAGTAATTTGTCACGCGCATGTCGCGACAAATTACGATTAAAATTATTTGCGCCGTGCGCGGTGCAAAATCTACGATGTTAAAACAGGCGGTCGCTGCGTTGGCAGCGGCCGCCTGTTTATGTCTGGGGTTTTACTTTTTACCAAATTTAGTGAAGAGTGTGACCAGTACGGTGATGAGTCCCATCACGGCGAAGATGCCGAGCATTCCCTGCCCCGTGATGAGCAGCGCGATCTCAAGGTTTGTCATAGTACGTTCCTCCTTAACCCATGAGCTGCGGCACGAGATTGAGGATCATGCCGCCTGCGAGCACCGATGCGATCTGACCAGCGACGTTCGCGCCGACGGCGTGCATCAGCAGGTGATTGGTGCAGTCCGCCTCCTGCCCCATCTTCTGAATGACGCGCGCGGACATCGGGAAGGCCGAGATACCGGCCGCACCGACCATCGGATTCACCTTGTTCTTGCAGAAGAGGTTCAGAAGCTTTGCAAACATCACGCCCGCGATGGAGTCAAAGACGAAGGCGACAAGACCCAGCGCCATGATGATGAGCGTTTTGAGATTGACGAACTGGTCGGCCTTCATCGAAAACGAGATCGTGATGCCGAGCAGCAGCGTGATGAGGTTCGCCAAATCGTTCTGCGCCGTCTGGGAAAGACGCTCCAAGCAGCCGCACTCACGCAGCAGGTTGCCGAACATCAGAAAACCCACGAGCGAGACGGACATCGGCGCGATGAAGCCCGCGATGATCGTGACCATGATGGGGAAGCAGATGCGCAGCGAACGGGAGACGTGCTTGGGGTTATACGGCATGTGCATCGCGCGGTCCTTTTTCGTCGTGACCAGCTTGATGGCGAACGGCTGGATGATCGGCACGAGCGCCATGTACGAGTAGGCGGCGACCGCGATGGGGCCGATATAATTAGAGTGTAAGACCTGCGAGACTAAGATCGACGTCGGGCCGTCCGCCGCGCCGATGATGCCGATGGAGGCCGCGTCCTTGAGGTCAAAGCCCAGCATGACCGCCGCGATCATCGCAAAGAAGATGCCGAACTGCGCCGCCGCGCCGAAGAGGAACATCTTCGGGTTTGAAAGCAGCGGGCCGAAGTCGATCATCGCGCCGATGCCGATGAACAGCAGCAGCGGCAGCGCCTCGCTCGCTTCGATCGTCGTTTCAAAGAGCCACTGAATGATGCCCTGACTCTCGCCCACGCCCGCGACCATCTGGTTCAGAACGCCGGACATCGGCAGGTTGACGAGGATCGCGCCGAAGCCCATCGGCAGCAGAAGCGAGGGCTCATAGTCCTTTTTGATGGCGAGATAGATGAGCAGCGCGCCCACCACATACATCACGCACTGCTGCGGTGTGACGGCGCGGATGCCGTCGAGCAAAAACTCCATGCTGTAAACACTCCTTATATTCAGTCGGTTTTGGTAGCCGGGCAAAAGAAAAAAGACCTCTACCGCGGGCGCCGCCCGGGGTAAAAGTCTTGCCATTTCGCAAGCAGACCGGGGATACTCTCCCGCGATGACGATCTGCTCAACGCCCGTGGGCGCCGGCTACTCCCTTTTTTCCGTGCTGCAAAAGGTATCACATTTTTTTTGCGCTGTCAAGCGCTCACGGGCGTATTTTGCCGTAGTTTACAAGTTTTTACTCCAAATTTACATCTTTTTCTGCCCTGAGAGCGCCGCGGTGGGGTTGACAAAGCCCAAAAAAGCCGATATATTACTACTGCATTATGAAATATGCGTGGATGAGGACAAGTAAGCCCCTCCCCCGCGGCAAAGAGAACCGCCGTTTTGGTGAAAGGCGGGACGCGGCAGGGCCGAATATCACCTCGGAGCAGCCGGACTGAACTCATGAGTAAGGCCGGACGGGTGCGACCGTTATATCGCAGCATTTGAGCGGCTGTGCAAGACACAGCAAGAAGAGTGGTACCGCAGAGGTCAGCGCCTTTGTCTCTTTATGGGGACAGGGCGCGTATTTTTTTCGTAAAGAGGGGATTTCATCCCCCCTTTAGAGTCCCCCGCACCAGTGACACAAGTCACTGGCGTCGCCGCCCAAGGCGGCTGGGTCAAGGAATTTTTGCCACGCACATGTCGCGGCAAAAATCAGATAAGTGATCTGAAAATTTATATAAACGAAGGAGACGCAACATGGATTACAAAAGCACGCTGAATATGCCCAAGTCCGGCTTCCCGATGCGCGCGGGTCTTCCCAAGCGCGAGCCTGAGATGCTCAAGCACTGGGAGGAAATGGACCTCTACAACCTCATGCTCAAAAAGAACGAGGGCAAGCCCCGCTTCGCCCTGCACGATGGCCCTCCGTTCTCCAACGGCGGATTGCACATGGGTCACGCGCTCAACAAGTCCCTGAAGGACTTCATCACCCGTTCCTACGCGATGCGCGGCTACTACACGCCCTATATCCCCGGCTGGGACAACCACGGCATGCCCATCGAGAGCGCCATCATCAAGCAGAACAAGCTCAACCACAAGGCCATGTCCGTTTCCGCCTTCCGCTCCGCCTGCCACGACTTTGCCGACAAGTACATCGGCATCCAGATGGAAGGCTTCAAGCGCATCGGCGTGCTCGGCGACTGGGAGCACCCCTACAAGACCATGGATCCCGGCTTCGAGGCTGAGGAGGTCAAGGTCTTCGGCGAGATGTACAAGAAGGGCTACATCTACAAGGGCTTAAAGCCCGTTTACTGGTGCTATCACGACGAGACCGCCCTGGCTGAGGCGGAGATCGAGTATCAGGACGATCCCTGCACGACCGTGTACGTCAAGTTCCCGATGAACGACGATCTCGGCAAGCTGAGCCATCTCGACAAGTCCAAGCTCAACTTCGTCATTTGGACGACCACGATCTGGACGCTGCCCGGCAACCTTGCCATCGCCCTGCACCCCGACGAGAGCTACGCCATCGTGAAGAACGAGGATAACGGCGAGATGTACATCGTCGCCGAGGCGCTCGTCGAAAAGGTCATGACCGTCGGCAAGATCGAGCACTACTCGATCGTTGAGACCCACCCGGGCAACTTCTATGAGAACATGCTCGCATCTCATCCCTTCCTGCCCAAGACCTCCCGTCTGGTTCTCGCCGACTATGTCACGATGGATTCCGGTACCGGCTGCGTCCACACCGCGCCCGGCTTCGGCGCGGATGACTATCAGACCTGCCGCCGCTACGGTATGGACATGGTCGTTCCCGTGGACGATCAGGGCCGCCACACCGACTATGCCGGAAAATATGAGGGGATGCTCGTCGAGAAGTCCAACCCCGTCATCCTTGCAGACATGAAGGAGAGCGGCGCGCTCTTCGCCTCCGAGGAGATCGTCCATAGCTATCCGCACTGCTGGCGCTGCAAGCACCCCATCATCTTCCGCGCCACCCCACAGTGGTTCTGCTCCGTCGATTCCTTTAAGGATGAGGCCTGCGCCGCGTGCGACGACGTGCGCTGGGTTCCGGGCTGGGGCATCGACCGCATGAAGAGCATGATCCGTGAGCGCGCCGACTGGTGCATCTCCCGTCAGCGCCGCTGGGGCCTGCCCATCCCCGTGTTCTACTGCAAGGACTGCGGCAAGCCCATCTGCACCGACGAGACCATCAAGGCCGTCTCTGACCTCTTTGCCGAAAAGGGCTCCAACGCCTGGTTCGATATGGATGCCGCCGACATCCTGCCCAAGGGCTTCACCTGCCCGCACTGCGGCAAGAACGCCGGCTTTACCAAAGAGGAGGACACGCTTGACGGCTGGTTCGACTCCGGCTCCACGCACTTCGCGTCCATGAAGAAGGATCAGGGCTTCTGGCCCGCCACGATGTACCTCGAAGGTCTCGATCAGTACCGCGGCTGGTTCCAGTCTTCGCTGCTGACCGCTGTCGGCGCCTTCGGCCAGGGCGCGCCCTTTAAGGAGTGCGTCACCCACGGCTGGACGGTCGACGGCGAGGGCAAGGCCATGCACAAGAGCCTTGGCAACGGCGTCGATCCCGCGGACGTGTTCAACGAGAACGGCGCGGATATCCTGCGCCTGTGGGCCGCCAGCGCGGACTATCACGCGGACGTCCGCTGCTCGAAGGAGATCTTCAAGCAGCTCAGCCAGAACTACCTCAAGTTCCGCAACACCTGCAAGTTCATGCTCGACAACCTTGTCGACTTCGACCCCGAAAAGCTGACCAAGCCCGAGGAGATGCCCAAGCTCGACCGCTGGCTCCTCACGAAGCTCAACGAGCTCATTGAAAAGGCCGAGCAGTCCTACTGCGACTATGAGTTCCACATCATCACCCACGCGGTGAACGATTTCTGCGTCACCACGCTCTCAAGCTTCTATCTCGATATCGTGAAGGATCGCCTCTACTGCGACGGTGCGGACAGCCTGTCCCGCCGCAGCGCGCAGACCGCGCTGTACCTCACGCTCCACACGCTTTCCAAGCTTTTTGCGCCGATCCTCGCTTTCACCTGCGACGAGATCTGGCTCGCCATGCCGCACACCGGCGAGGACGACGCGCGCAACGTGGTGCTCAACGAGATGAACAAGCCCTTCACGGCCTACGCCCTCACCGCTGAGGAGATGGCCAACTGGGAGAAGCTCGCCGAGGTGCGCACCGTGGTCAACGGCGTGCTCGAAGCTGCCCGCGCCGAGAAGAAGATCGGCAAGAGCCTTGAGGCCGACGTGCACCTGACTGTTCCCGCCGAAGACGCATTCCTCGCAAATGTGGACGGCAAGGAGCTTGCGGACCTTCTGATCGTCTCTCAGGTCGAGGTGACGGTCGGCGACAGCGTGAAGGCCTCCGCCGAGGAAGCCGCCGGCACGAAGTGCCCGCGCTGCTGGAAGCACTCTACCGCCGCGAACGCCGAGGGTCTCTGCCCCCGCTGCGCAGAAGTGATGCGCTCTTTCCCCGACCTCGCGTAAGAAACAACGCGGGCGGCCATCTGGCTGCCCGCGCCGTGTTTTTCATCCGTTTCCAACCCACCCGCATGATTTCAGAAAGGAACCCGACCCATGCACTTTGACACCAAAAAGCTCACCCGCTGCGCCCTCATCGCGGCCATCTACGTCGCGCTGACGATGCTCTCCAACGCCCTGAACCTTGCCTACGGCCCCATCCAGCTCCGCTTTTCCGAGGCGATGACGGTCCTGCCGTTCCTGATGCCCGAGGCAAGCTGGGGACTGTTCATCGGCTGCGTGCTCTCGAACATCCTGAGCCCCTATGGCCCGCTCGACATGATCGTCGGCTCGGCGGCCACGCTGCTCGCCGCGCTCCTCACCGCCCGCTGCCATAAGAAGTGGACGGCGGCGCTGCCGCCCGTGCTCTGCAACGCCATCCTCATCGGCGCGCTCATCGCTTGGGAGGAAGCAGGCGTCGGCAACGGCTTCCCGCCCGCGTTCTTCTACAACGCCCTCACCGTCGGCCTCGGCGAAGCTATCGCCTGCTATGTCCTCGGCATCCCCCTCCTCGGCGTGATGCAGAAGCACCTCAAGCTCAACTGAGTCAAAAAAGAGGACTTCCGAACGGAAGTCCTCTTTTTTATTTAAGAAAGCACTGAAAAGCGTCGCATACTTTCGAGCCTCGCAGACTTTCGAGCCCGCAGGCTCGAAATAAATTTTAATCGTTTTTTCTGACGACACGCGCGTCAGAAAAAACACTTCTCAGGCCGCAAGTGTGGAATTCACCCGCTTACAGCGGGCGAATTATGCGCGCAGCGGCCTGCAACGCTCCCACTCAAAAAAGCGGCCCTTTAGGCCGCTTTTTTGAAGGCTTTAGGCTTCGTATGCGTGGTTGCTCTCAATATAGATCCCGCGGCCGTTCGACCAGCCGACGTTGAAGTTCAGCACCTTGCCGAGGTCGCGCAGCTTGTAGTACGTGTAGCCGCCGCCCTGATCGTCGGTCAGCAGGATCGCCGTGAACGGGATGCTCTCGCCGTAGATCACAGTCTTGGCATCGGCTTTCTGATAATGGCGGTCGCCGGAAAACGGCGCCTGCATCTCCGTTCCGTTTGGCTTATAGGCTTCATCCGGTACGATAATGACATTGCCGTCCCAGTCCACGCCGAACTGCGCGTTCGTACCGTTTAAGAGAGACGCAATATCGCGCAGGCGGACATAATTCGTCTCGCCGCCGTTGCTGCCGGGCAGCGCGTAGGTCTGGAGCGTGATGTCGCGGCCGTCGAGCTCGATGGTCTGGCGGCGCATATAGGCCGTGCCGCTCGCGGGAATGCTCTCCTGTGTCACAGTGCCGAGCTGGCGCTGGTGCAGGCTCTCGGTTTCAGAGGTCGTAAAGCGGTACGTGCCCGCCTCCAGCGTGAGGTAGTCAACCGTGACGACGTTTTCCTTCGCCGTGATGCCGGCAGCGGCGTTGTAGTCCACAAGCGCTGCGGGGAAAGCGAAGCGGTAGGTCATCACCATGTCCTCAAGCAGCGCGTTGATCTGTGCGTCAGAGTAGTCGGGCAAATGCTTGGCAAGCTCTGTCTTGATCGCGCTGCGGCGGTCGGTCTGGGTGTTCTGCACCGTCAGCGTAAGCCCGCCGTCAGATGCAACGGAAAGCGTGACCGTGCCGGGCGTGGCGGCCTTGCTCACCTCGGCGGTCTCCGCGGAGACCTCGGCAAAGATCGCATTGAACTCATCAGCGTTGGCAAACGACTCGCTCGCCTGGTCGCCGTAGTAGCCGTGGCCATCGTAGCGAAAGAAGGAAAAGCCGTTCTGGGTCATCTCGGCGCGCATATTCATCGCGTTGACCATTTCCTCGGAGAAGCCGAATTTGGCCTCGACCGTGCCGCTGCCGTCAAATTGAAACGTCGTATCGGCGACCTGGCACATGCAGCCGCTCAAAAGGACGGTCAGCATGCTCACTACCAGCGCCGCGGCGAAAAACTTTTTCATGGTGTATCGCTCCTTTGGTAAACTCTACCGATAATTTTACACGAATTTCCGCCCGATTGCAAGCAATGCGGCCGTCTTTACACCGGAAAAACATGGAAAATCTGATTTTTCCGCGCAAAGGGGGCGGTATTTTTGAAAAATTGCTTGACTTTACGGAAAAGTTTTATATAATAGTAGCGCTTGTAATATGCATTGCAGGCAAATCCTTGCTCACATGAATCCGTGTGGGCCATCAGTCCAAAAGGAGGTGCAACCAAGAATGGCTAAGATTTCCGCAAACTATGAGGTCGTTTTCATCATGGACGGCAGACTGCCCGAAGAGCAGGTCGCCGCTCTGACCGAAAAGTTCAAGACCCTCGTGGAGCAGAACAGCACGGCTATGGAGGTTGAGGAGTGGGGCAAGCGCAAGCTGGCCTACGCCATCAACTACATCACCGAAGGCTACTATGTTCTGATCTCCTTCACGAGCGCGCCCGATTTCCCCAAGGAATTGGACCGTATCCTCGGCATTACCGATGGTATCATCCGCTCCATGATCGTCTGCAAGGGCGAATAAGGAGGGCAGCGCTATGTTGAACCGTATCGTCATCATGGGTCGACTCACCCGTGATCCCGAGCTGCGCCGCACGCAGAACGGCACGGCGGTGACGTCCTTCTCCGTCGCGGTCGACCGCGACTTCAAGAGCCGCGAGAGCGGCGAGAAGGCCACCGATTTCATCGACGTAGTCGCTTGGCGCCAGACCGCTGAATTTGTCTGCCAGTATTTCACCAAGGGCCGCATGGCCGTGGTCGAGGGCAGATTACAGATCCGCGACTGGAAAGACAAGGATGGCAACAACCGCCGCAGCGCGGAAGTGGTTGCCGACAACATTTATTTCGGCGACAGCAAGCGCGACAGCCAGTCGGGCGGCGATTACGCGCCCCCCGCTTACGGCTCTCCCGCCGAGAGTTATACCGCTCCTGCGAGCGGCGGCTTTGCCGAAATTGAAGAGGACGGCGAGCTGCCGTTCTAATGTGGGTACGAAAGCCCCAATTCTGATAAGGAGGAATCATCCATGGCTATGGAACGCGAAAACAGAGCCCCTCGCGCCGGCGGCCCGAACCGCAAGCGCAAAAAGGTGTGCCAGTTCTGCGTTGACAAGTGCGAGTATATCGACTATAAGGACGCCGCCAAGCTGCGCCGCTTCATCTCCGAGCGTTCGAAGATCCTGCCCCGCAGAACCACCGGTACCTGCGCGATGCATCAGCGTCAGCTGACCGAGGCCATCAAGCGCGCCCGTCAGATCGCTCTGCTCCCCTTCGTCACCGAATAAGGAACAAAGATTTGAAAAGAGCTGTCCGCAAGGACAGCTCTTTTTTCGCCTAAAGGGCGAAGACTTCTTTCCACGCACGGCGCGGAGGGATATGCCGCCTGTGGGCGGCAAGGGCAAAGGGGGCCATTCTCTCACGTGAGAGAATGGCCCCCTTTGCCCGTTCCCCTGCACGGTGCAGGGAATAAAGACGAAGCGCCTTCGGCGCTGCTTTTTCCCGCCCTTGCAGGGCGGACACTTAATATGCTATACTTTTATAAAAAGTATCAAAAAGGAGTCCCTTTTATGACCTACCCCTGCCTTGTGCTCGACCACGACGACACCGTGGTCAACTCCACCGCGACGGTGCACTATCCCTGCTTTGCCGAGTACACGGCGAAGTTTTTCCCCAGGGCGAAGCGCTACACGCTGGAGGAATACGTCCTCAAAAACTTTGACCCCGGCGTCTATGACTTTTTCCACGGCGAGGTCGGCATGACCGAGGAGGATATGAAGCACGAGCAGGCGTACTGGCACGAATACGTCCAGCACCATGTGCCGCAGGTCTATGACGGGATGCGCGACATTCTGTGGGACTACGTGCACGCGGGCGGCACGATCTGCGTCGTGTCGCACTCGCTCTCGCCGAACATTCTGCGCGACTACCGCGAAAATAAGCTCCCCGAGCTGAGGCTCGTCTACGGCTGGGAGGTGCCAAAGGACCGGCGCAAGCCCCAGCCGCACGCGCTCTATGATATCATGGAAAAGCTCGGCTTCACCGCCGAGCAGATGCTCGTGCTCGACGACTTAAAGCCCGGATATGACATGGCAAAGGCCGCGAATGTGCGCTTCGCCGCCGCGGGCTGGTCGAACGACATCCCAGAGATTGAGGCGTTCATGCGTCAAAACTGCGACCTGTACTTTAAGACCGTCGAAGCATTCGGCGACTATCTTCTGCACGGAAAGGAAGCGTAACTATGGCAAAGCGCATCACAAAGATCGTCCTCACGGGCGGCCCCGCGGCGGGCAAAACCACGCTCGTGAGCCGTGTGCTCAAGGAATTCAAGCAGGAGGACGGCTGGCGCGTCATCACGATCCCCGAGACGGCAACTGAGCTCATTTCGGGCTTTGGCATCAAGCCCTTTGACAACTGTATGTCAATGCTGCAATTTCAGGACTTTGTCGTCGGCGATCAGATCCACAAGGAAAAGCTCGCACTGGATGCCGCGCAGCTCGTGCCGGAGGACAATATTCTCATTCTCTACGACCGCGCGCTGATGGACGACAAGGCCTACGTGTCGGATGAGGAGTTCGCGCAGGTCATCGCGCGCTTTGACGGCCGCACCGAAGAGCGTGTGCTCGCCAATTACGACATGGTACTCCATCTCATCACCTGCGCCAAGGGCGCGGAGTTTGCCTATGACCTCGGCAACAACGCGCGCACGGAATCCATCGAATTCGCGCGCGAGATGGACGACCGCACGCTGCGCGCGTGGAGCGCGCACCCGAATCTGCGCATCATCGACAACGACGCAAATTTCAACAGTAAAATCGAGCGCGCCCTGCGCGAAATTTACCGCGCCGTGGGCGAGGTCGAGCCAATGGCACAAAAGCGCAAGTACCTCATCGCCATGCCCGACATGGCGGCGTTTTCCCACAAATACCGCGCCGCGGCCATCGACATGACGCAGACGTATCTCGCGCTGACGAACCCGAACATCGAGCGCCGCGTGCGCATGCAGAAAAGCGGCGCGGAGACGCTGTACTTCTACACCGAAAAGCATCGCATGGAAAACGGCGAAAAATGGGACACCGAACGCCCCATCTCGCAAAAGCAGTATGAAAAATACCTCTTAGAGCGCGACACGGCGCTCTCGCCCGTGCGCAAGACAAAGTATCGTTTCGTCTTCGCCGACCGCCGCTGTGAGATCGACATGTACCCCTTCAGCGCGGAAAGGGCCGTGCTGTTCCAGTACGGGCAAAGCAGTGCCGCGCTGCCCGAGGAGATCACCGTGCTCCGCGAGGTGACGGGGGACGCGGATTACAAAAACCGCAAGTTGGCAGCTTTGCAAAAGCTGTGAAAATTTTTGGGGGGTTCGCACAAGCGCGAAAAAGCACACGCGCCCAGTGTGGTCGCAAAAAAAGAGCTGTCCTTTCGGACAGCTCTTTTTCATTCCGCTGCGTGGGACGCATCCAGCGGCTTGACATATTTCTTATAGCAATACAAAAAGTATGCGATCTCCGCCGCGCCTGTGAGTACCCACGAGAACGGATAGAGCATATAGAGCGAGGGGATCGTATGGAAGTGGGCGAACACGGTGTAGATCCACGCCACGCGGAACACGCACGAGCCGAGGAACACGAAGATCATCGGCACGAGGCCCTTTCCAAGGCCGCGCGAGGCGGCGGTGGTGCAGTCCATCGTGGCCGAGATCGGGAACGAGAAGCACATGACCCAGATGCGCGCGAGGCCCGCCTCGATGACGTCGGATTCCGACGTGAAGAGCGAGAGAAACTGGTGCCCGAACAGCAGGAACAGCCCGCCGAGCACCGCTGCGGCTACTGCGGAATAGCAGAGCGTCAGCAGGTAGCTCTTGAGCACGCGGCGCGATTTGCCCGCGCCGTAGTTCTGCCCGACAAAGCTCGAGCAGGCGATGTAAAATGCGTTCATCACGGAGTAGACGAGGTTATCCACATTGCCGGCCGCGGAGTTGCCCTCGACGACGACGGTGCTGAACGAATTGACGCCCGCCTGAATGAAGAGGTTTGCGACCGAGAAGATCGCGTTCTGCAAACCTGCCGGCACGCCGACAGACAGCGCGTGGATGGCCTTGTCCTTGTGGAAGCGGACCTCTTTTAAGCTGAGGCTGTAGATCTCCTTGCTGCGCATGAGCGAGCGGACGATGAGCCCCGCGGACACGCACTGCGAGAGCATGCTCGCGAGCGCGACGCCGTCGGTCGACATCCCGAGCCCGATGACGAACACGAGGTCGAGGATGACATTGAGCACGCCCGCGGCGGAAAGGAAGATGAGCGGCGTTTTCGTGTCGCCGATGGCATTCAGAACGCCGTTGCCGTAGTTATAGAGCGCGGCGGCGGGCATGCCAAGGAAGTAAATGCGAAGGTACAGCTCCGCGCCGTCGATCAGATCGTCGCGCGTGTTCAGAAGCTCGAGCAGCGGGCGGGCAAAGATAAGGCCCAGCGCCAGCATCAAAAAGCCCGCGATCAGGCAGACAAGAAACGACGTGTGAACGGACTCGCGCACGTTTTTCTCGCTGCGTGCGCCGAAGTGCGTGGCGACAAGCACGTTGACGCCGCTGCCAAGGCCCATCAGAAAGCCCGTGAACAGGAAGATGAGCGTCGTGGTCGAGCCGACCGAGCCCATGGCGGCGGAGCTCGAAAAGCGGCCGACGACCGCAAGGTCGACCATGCTGAAGAGCATCTGCAAAAGGTTAGTGAACATCAGAGGCAGCGAAAAGCCGATGATCTGGCGGCCAAGGCTGCCCTGCGTCATATCGAGCGTGGTGGAACGCGCCATAAAATATCCCTCTCTCTCATTCTCTATTCAGAGTCCTATCCTTATAGCATACTTTTCCCCGCTTTGCAAGCGGGAAGGGTGCGGCGCGCAAAAAATAACGAAAACAGCGGAAATTTTTTCAAAAAAGCTGCAAACTGCGCGCAAAAACGCTTGCATTCCGCAGCTTTGTGTGATAGTATGCTTGTGTTATGGATGCAGGAAACGCAGAGTGGACCGTTTGGCCCGCTCTTTCTTTTGCAAATTTCGGAAAAAACACGGATTGCGAGGGATACAATGAAGAAAGTGACAGAGGCCGTGCGCGAACTGGCGCTCCCCGTGGTCGAAGAGAACGGCTGCAAGCTCTGGGACGTGGAATATGTCCGCGAGGCCGGACAGTGGTATCTGCGGATCTACATTGATAAGGACGGCGGCGTGAACATCCTCGACTGCGAGGCCATCTCCCGCGCGCTGAGTGATATTCTGGACGAGGCCGACCCCATCGAGTCGAGCTACATTTTCGAGGTCGCGTCCGCCGGCGCGGAGCGCCCGCTCAAGCGGCCCGGTGACTTTGAGCAGTTCATGGGCTCGCCCGTGCTCTTGAAGACCTACAAGCCCGTGGACGGGCGCAAGGAATTTTCCGGTGACCTCGCGGGCTACGACAACGGCGCGGTCACGCTCCGCATCGGCGAAGAGGAAAAGCGCTTTGAAAAGGACGCGGTCGCGCTCGTGCGCCTGCGCTGCGACTTTTGACCAAAAAGAATACCAATTACTTTGATTATACAGAATAGGAGCATACCCATGAAATGTGATGAAATCTTCGCAGCGCTTGCGATGCTGGAAAAGGAACGCGGCATTTCTCAGACCTTTATGATGGATAAGATCGTTCAGGCGCTCACCACCGCCTACAAGCGCGACCACGAGGGCGTGGAAAACGTCGTGGTCGATGTGGACGAGGGCAAGCGCGAGCTCAAGATGTTCGTGCAGAAGGAAGTCGTGGATGAGGTCGAGAACCCCGGCACGCAGATGAGCCTCGATGACGCGAAGGCCATCTCCGCCAAGTACAATGTCGGCGATATCGTCAACATTCCCGTCGACAACATCGAATTCGGCCGCATCGCCGCGGGCAACGGCAAGCAGGTCATCATCCAAGGCCTGCGCGAAGCCGAGAGCGGCATGGTCTACGACGAATACAACTCCAAGCAGCATGAAATTCTCACCGGTGTCGTCACGCGCATCGATCCCCGCACGGGCAATGCATCCCTTCGCATCGGCACCGGCACGGAAGCGACAGACGCCATTCTTCTCGCCGGCGAGCAGGTCAAGGGTGAGACGCTCATCGAGGGTCAGCGCATCAAGGTCTACCTTGTCGACGTGCGCCGCCAGTCGAGAGGCCCGCAGGTCGTGATTTCCCGCACGCATCCGGGTCTCGTCAAGCGCCTTTTCGAGCTTGAAGTGCCCGAGATCTACGACGGCACGGTCGAGATCCGTTCCATCGCCCGCGAGGCGGGCTCCCGCACGAAGATGGCGGTGTGGAGCAACGACGAGAACGTCGATCCCATCGGCGCGTGCGTCGGCCCCCACGGCCAGCGCGTGAACAGCATCGTCGAAGAGCTGCGCGGCGAAAAGATCGATATCATCAAGTACAGCGACGATCCCGCGGAGTACATCGCCGCGGCGCTCGCTCCGGCGGACGTTGTCGACGTGCGCCTTGCCGAAGAGGGCAAGGCCTGCCGCGTCATCGTGCCCGACGATCAGCTTTCCCTTGCCATCGGCAAGGAGGGGCAGAACGCACGCTTAGCCGCGCGCCTCGTCGGCTACAAGATCGACATTAAGCCGGAAAGCTATCGCGAAGAAGAGTGATCTTCAAAAATGTGCATAGGCACATTTTTGAGCTTCCATTTGCACCCCGCTGCGCGCACTCGCTTGCGCTCGCACACTTGCGGGGCGAGAAGTGTTTTTACTGACGCACCGGTCGCCGGTAAAAACGATTTCAGTTCATTTGCGCCGTGCGCGGCGCAAAAAAGTCCGAGGCGCTGAAAGCGCCAAAGAGGAGGGCGGCTCATGCAGAAAGTAAAGAAGATCCCGCAGCGCCAGTGTGTGGGCTGCCGCGAGATGAAGGACAAACGCGCGCTCATCCGCGCCGTCAAATCGCCGCAAGGCGAGGTGTCGCTCGACTTTACGGGCAAAAAGCCCGGGCGCGGCGCTTACGTCTGCCCGAACAGCGAATGCCTCAAGCGGGCGCGCAAATCCCGCGCGCTCGAGCGCGCGCTGGACACGGCCATCCCCGAGAGCGTCTACGAAGAAATGGAAAAGGAGATGGCAAACGGTGGATAAACTGCTCAATCTGATCGGCCTTGCCAAAAAGGCCGGAAAGCTGGAGGTCGGTGAAGAGCCCGTCGGCGCGGCGGCACGAAGCAAGCACGCGCGGCTCATCCTCATCGCCTCGGATGCGGCGGACAACACGCGCCGCCGCGCGCTCCACTTCGGCGAGGCGGGCGAGTGCATCTGCCTTGAGATCCCGCCGACGAAGGAGGACCTCGGCAGAGCGCTGGGGCGCACATCCTGCGCGCTGCTGGCGCTGACGGACATCGGCTTTGCCGAGGCCGTCGCGAAAAAGCTGGCGGAAAGTGACGAAGCGCACTACGGCGAGGCGGCCAAGCGCCTGACGATCAAGGCGGCACGCGCCGCCGAGCGGAGGAAAGAGCTCAGGCAGCACGAAAAAAATGTGCGCACCGGCAAGAAAAAGCCGCATCAGGAAGAGCCGCAGCCCGCTCCCGCCGCAAAGGCCAAGAGCGCGGAAAAGAGCGAGAGCAAGCGCCCGAGAGGCGCGGTCAAGCACGGACGCACGCGCGCCGAGAGAGAAAAGGCGCACCGCGCCGCAGAAAAGCAGCGCGCGGCAAGGCGCTTTGCCCATTCCCGCCCCGTGAAGAAGGGCAAGGGCAGCATCAAGAAAGACAGTAAGCAGAGATCACAACACACGGAGGTGCAATAATTTGGCTACTACAATGAACAAGAACAAGGTATCCGATATGGCAAAGGACTTCGGCCTTACGTCGAAGGACATTCTGTCCGTTCTGAGTACCTATGAGGACGGGAGCAAGAAGCCTTCGCAGGTGTTGTCCGCGGACGAGGTCAACCTGATCTTCGAGCATCTGACGCAGAAGCATCAGGTGAAGATCGAGTCGATCTACGCCGAGTCCGCTCCCCAGAAAAAGCCCGAGCCCAAGGCTGCCCCCGCCCCCGCGCAGAACCAGCCGAAGGCGAATAATGCCCAGAACCAGCCGAGAAATAGCAATAATAACGGCGGCAGCCGTCCTCAGCCCCAGCAGGGCCAGCAGGGTAAGCCCGCCCAGCCGCAGCAGAACACCCAGCCGGTGCAGCAGCAGAGCAAGTCCACCGCCACGCAGCATCCCACGACGCGCGTGCCGGAAAAGAAGATCGTCGACACCCGCAAGGTCACGAACGTCAACCTTGACAAGTACGACGAAAAGCTGCAGGACATGGCCGAGCGCTCCGGTGACCGCCGCGACTTAGAGCGCGGCAGCAAGGAAAAGTTCCGCAACAACAGAAACCGCAACAACCGTCAGCAGCCGTTCTCCGGCAAGCGCAAGCAGGAGGAGGCCGAGAAGATGCGCCGCCTGCAGCTTGAGATCGCGAAGAAGACGCCGCTGACCGTCAAAATTCCCGACGAGATCTCCGTCGGCGAGCTGGCCTCCCGCATGAAGAAGACGGGCGCCGAGGTCGTCAAGTGCCTGATGAAAAACGGCGTGATGGCGTCCCTCTCCCAGATGATCGACTTCGACACCGCGTCCTTTGTCGCTGAAGAGCTCGGCTGCAAGGTCGAAAAGGAAGTCGTCGTGACGATCGAGGAAAAGCTCATCGACGATCACAAGGACAGCGCCGACGAGCTCCAGCCCCGCGCGCCGGTCGTCGTCGTCATGGGTCACGTCGACCACGGCAAGACGAGCCTGCTCGACTATATCCGCAATGCCCACGTCGCCTCCGGCGAGGCGGGCGGCATCACCCAGCACATCGGCGCCTATCAGGTGCAGATCAAAGGCAAGCCCATCACCTTCCTCGATACCCCGGGCCACGAGGCGTTCACCTCCATGCGCGCCCGCGGCGCGATGATCACGGATATCGCCATCCTCGTCGTCGCGGCGGAGGACGGCATCAAGCCGCAGACCATCGAGTCCATCAACCACGCCAAGGCCGCCGAAATTCCCATCATCGTCGCCATCAACAAGATGGATAAGCCCGACGCCAACCCCGAGCGCATCAAGCAGCAGCTGACCGAGTACGGCCTTGTTGCTGAAGACTGGGGCGGTGACACCATTGTCTGCCCCATCTCCGCCAAGACCGGCATGGGCATCGACAACCTGCTCGAAATGGTCGCACTGACCGCCGAGGTCGCCGAGCTCAAGGCCAACCCCAACCGTGCCGCGTCCGGTGCTGTGGTCGAGGCGCGCCTTGACAAGGGCCGCGGCCCGATCGCAACGCTGCTCGTCCAGAACGGCACGCTCCATCAGGGCGACATCATCATCGCCGGCACGGCCGTCGGCCGCGTGCGCGCGATGATGAGCGACAAGGGTCAGAAGCTCACCACCGCGGGCCCCAGCGTGCCTGTGGAGATTACGGGCCTTGGCGAAGTGCCCGAGGCCGGCGCACACTTCAACGCCGTCGCCGACGAGCGCCTTGCCCGCGAGCTCGTGGAGCAGCGCAAGGAAGAGGAAAAGCGCAAGGCCAACGCCCCCATTACGAAGGTCTCGCTCGAGGACCTGTTCAGCCAGATCCAGGCGGGCGAAATGAAGAACCTCAACATCATTGTCAAGGCGGACGTCATGGGCTCGGTCGAGGCTGTCAAGGCATCGCTTGAGAAGATCTCCAACGACGAGGTCCGCGTGCGCGTCATCCACGGCGCGGTCGGCGCGATCAACGAGAGCGACGTCATGCTCGCGGCCACGTCCAACGCCATCATCGTCGGCTTCAACGTTCGTCCGGATGCCGCGGCGCGCGACAGCGCGGCCCGCAACCATGTCGACATGCGCATGTACCGCGTCATTTACGACGCCATCGACGAGATCGAGGCCGCTATGAAGGGTATGCTCGCGCCGAAGTTCCGCGAGGCCATCATCGGCCACGCCGAAATTCGCCAGACCTACAAAGTCTCGTCCGTCGGCACCGTCGCGGGCTGCTATGTCACCGACGGCAAGATCCAGCGCGCGTGCGACGTGCGTATCGTACGCGACGGCATCGTCGTCCACGAGGGTCACCTCGCCTCGCTCCAGCGCTTCAAGGACTCCGTCAAGGAAGTCGCGCAGGGCTACGAGTGCGGCCTGAGCTTCGAAAAGTACAACGACATCAAGGTCGGCGATATCGTTGAAGCGTACGTTATGGAACAGATCGAGCAGTAAGACTTCAAAAATCCGCGAAGCGAATTTTTGAGTAGGATTCAGGCGGCGGCAGCGCACTCGCTGCGCTCGCACGTTTGCAGCCTGTAAAGTGTATTTCTGACGCGCAGGTCGTCAGAAATACAGATCAAGATTTTTGCGCCGTGCGCGGCGCAATGTTTAGAAGCCTTAAGGTAGGGGCGGGCGTTCGCCCGCCCCTGCTTTTTTCAAAGGAGGAATAAAAATGGCAAGCAATCGCATTGGACGCATCAATGAAGAGATCCAGCGCGAGCTCAGCTCGCTCTTCCGCACGCTCAAGGACCCGCGCGTCCAGAGCGGCATGGTGACCATTACCCATGTGGACACGACGAGCGACCTGCGCTATTCGCGCATTTACGTGAGCGTTCTCGAAAAGTCGCTCGAAAAGGACGTCATTCGCGGTCTCAAGAGCGCGGCGGGCTATCTCCGGCGCGAGCTGGGCGCGAACATGTCGCTGCGCTACACCCCGGAGCTGCAGTTCATCGCGGACGACTCCATCGAATACGGCGCGCACATCTTAGAGATGCTGCGCGACCCGCGCGTGGTGAAGCCCGCAAACCCCGAAAACGAAACACTGAACACGGAGGATGAGCAGGAATGACCGTTTCCGAAGTCGCGGCATACCTCCGCGCGCACGACAAGTACCTCATTCTCACCCATCGCCGTCCGGACGGCGACACGCTCGGCTGCGCTGCGGCGCTGTGCGCCATGCTGCGCCAGATGGGTAAGACCGCGGGCATCCTCTATAACCGCGAGACGACCGAGCACTTCGAGTCCTATGTCGAGCAGTATTGGGTCGCGGACGATTTTGACTATGAGACGGTCGTCTCCGTCGACCTCGCCGCGCTGAGCCTGTTCCCCGACAACGCCGAGATGTTCAAAACGCGCGTTGACCTCGCCATCGACCATCACCCGAGCTACGAGGGCTTCGGCAAGGAGAGCTGTGTGCATCCCGAGTGCGCCGCCTGCGGCGAAATTCTGTGCGAGCTCGCGCAGGAGCTCGGCCAGCTGACGCCTGCTGTTGCGCTGCCGCTCTATGTCGCCGTGTCGACCGACACGGGCTGCTTTGTTTACTCCAACGTCACGGCGAACACGCACCGCGTGGCCGCGGCGCTGATGGAGACGGGCATCGACTATAAAGCCGCCAACAAGCTGCACTTCCGCACAAAGAGCAAAAAGCGCCTGGCGCTTGAGGGAGAACTGCTGCGCACGATGGAATTCTACGACGAGGACCGCGTCGTCATCGTCGCCGTGCCGCAGTCCTTGCAAAAGAGCATGGCGCTTTCCGAGGCCGACATGGAAGACCTTGCGTCCCTCGGCGGCTTGGTCGAGGGCACGGACTGCGCTGTGACGATGAAGGAAACGAAGGACGGCGCGTGGAAGGTCAGCGTGCGCACAGGCGCGCGTGTCAACGCGACGCGCGCCTGCTCGTTCCTCGGCGGCGGCGGACACCGCGCGGCGTCCGGCTGCCTCATTGAGCACGCGGACTATGAGACCGCGCGCGCCATGATCCTGAACGCCATCGCCGAAGCGGTGGCGGAAGAGGCATGAGCACGATCCGCAAGGCAGCGCGCGCCGATTTGGACGCGGTGTGCCGCATTTACGACCAGATCCACACGGCAGAGGAGCGCGGCGAGGCCGCGATCGGCTGGCAGCGCGGCGTGTATCCCGAGCGTGAGACGGCGGAGGCCGCGCTTGCGCGCGGCGACCTTTTCGTGCAGGAGCAGAACGGTGAGATCGTCGGCACGGCCATTCTCAACCAAACGCAGGTCGATTCCTACGCGGGGGCGAACTGGCGCTATGACGCGCCGGACAGCGAGGTCATGGTGCTGCACACGCTCGTCATCGACCCCGAGGCCAAATCGCGCGGCCTTGGCCGCGAGTTTGCGGCATTTTACGAGGGCTATGCCCTCGCGCACGGCTGCCGGTACCTTCGCATCGACACGAACGCGCGCAATGCGCGCGCCCGCCGCTTCTATCAAAAGCTCGGCTACGCCGAGATCGGCGTCGTGCCGTGCATGTTTAACGGTATCGCCGGCGTGCAGCTCGTGCTGCTTGAAAAGCGGCTGCCGCCGCTGCGACAAATCACGGCGGACGAAGCGCCGCGCCTGCGCGCGTGCGTGCAGGCCTTGTCCGAGCACCACAACCGCGTGTCCGTGAATTTCAAGGGCAGCTATCCGAGCCGGCCCTATGATAAAACGTTGTCGCTTTTTGCACAGGCGCTGGAAGAAAACGTCTCGCGCATCGCGGTCATCGAAGAGGTCAGCGGGATCGTCGGCTTCTGCAAGATCGACCTGCACGGAGACGGCACGGGCAAGCTCGACTACCTCGTCGTTCTGCCGCAGTGCCGCGGCAGGAAATACGGCAAGGCCCTGATGGACTGGGCGATGGCGGTATTTTCGGGCAGCGGCGTCCGGAAGATCGAAGTCAAGGTGGTCGACGGCAACGACGCCGTCCACCTCTACGAGAAATACGGCTTTCGCATGAACGCGCATATCTTGGTGCGCGGAGAGTAGAAAGAGAACTGCGTTTTGCCTGCCGGCAAAACGCTTGTACGGCGCAAAAGCGCCGAAGGCTTGGCGCAAAGGAGGCCATTTATGCCCAACGGCATTGTAATTATTGATAAGCCCCAGGGCTGGACGAGTATGGATGTGTGCGCCAAGCTGCGCGGCATTTTGCATGAAAAGCGCGTCGGCCACGCGGGGACGCTCGACCCCATGGCGACGGGTGTTCTGCCCGTGTTCGTCGGGCAGGCGACCAAGGCCGTCTCCTTTGCCGAGGGCGGGCAAAAGGTCTACGAGGCCGTTTTACAGCTCGGCCTTGTGACCGACACGCAGGATACGACCGGCGAAACGCTCGAAGAGCGCGCCGTGACCGTCACGGAGGACGAGGTGCGCGCGGCGCTGCCGCGCTTTCTCGGCGAGATCGAGCAGATCCCGCCGATGTACTCGGCCATCAAGGTAAACGGCCAGAAGCTCTACGACCTTGCCCGTCAGGGTCGTGAGGTCGCGCGCAAGCCGCGCAAGATCACGATCTTCGACCTTGCGCTCACACAGAATTTGGGGAACGGGCAGTACGCCCTGCGCATCGTGTGCTCGAAGGGCACCTACATCCGCACGCTGTGCCACGATCTCGGTCAGGCGCTCGGCTGCGGCGGCTGTATGGCGGCGCTGCGCCGCACGGAAGCGTCGAACTTTCGCATCGACGAGGCCGTGACGCTCGAGGACGTGCAGCGCGAGGGCGAGGCCCTGCTCCGCCCCACGGACAGCCTGTTCCGGCAGTATCCGGCCTACACCATCCCGAGCACTGAACAGGAGCGCAAGTGCCTCTGCGGCAATCCACTGCGCGCAAAGTTCCCCGACGGGCTGTACCGCGTCTACGGGCGCGACGGGGCGTTCCTTGCCCTGTCGGAGGCGAAGGACGGCACGCTCACCTCGAAACGAAATTTTTTCAGCGTGTGACGCTGACGCAAAAAGGAAACCGAAACTATGAATAGATCCACAGTCATCGCCCTGGGCTTTTTCGACGGGGTGCATATCGGGCACGGCGAGCTGCTCAAAATGGCAGTGCGCCGCGCACAGGAGCGCGGCTGCCGCTCTGCGGCGTTCACGTTCGACCGCTCGCCGCGTGAATTCGTCACGGGAAAGCCCGTGCCGCTGCTGACAACGCCGTCTGAGCGCGCAAACATCATCCGCACACAATACGGCGTGCAGGAGGTCTTTGTCGAGCCGTTCGACCGGAACATGATGACCATGCCGTGGGAGGACTTTATCTCTGAGCTTCTCGTCAGGAAGTATCACGCGGTACACCTTGTCGCGGGACACGACTTCCGCTTCGGCCACAAAAATGAGGGCGATGTGGAAAAGCTCAGAAGTTACTGCGCCGCCCACGGCCTTGGCTGCGACATCATCCCGCGCGTCGAAAAAGACGGTGTGACCGTCTCTTCAACTTATATCCGCTCGCTTCTGGAAGCGGGCGAGGTCAGGCGCGCCTCGGAATTTCTCGGCCATTATTTTTCCGTGGAGGGCACGGTGCGCCACGGCGAGGGCATCGGCAAAAAAGCCCTTTTCCCGACGGCAAACCTCATCCCCGAAGAGCACATCATCGCCTTGAAGCGCGGCGTGTACGCCACGCGCGCGCACCTGCCGAATGGTGAGACATGTGTGGGCGTAACGAACGTCGGTGTGCGGCCGACGGTGAGCGACAAGAACACCGTGACGATCGAGACGTATCTTGTCGGCTTCGATGGCGACCTGTACGGGCAGAAGTTGCAGCTCGACTTTTTCGACTACCTGCGCGAGGAGAAGAAGTTCTCCTCCACGCAGGAGCTGCACGACATGATCGCGCAAAACGCCCGCGAGGCAGAAATGATCGTCAAATAAGCAGTAACGTGAACGAGAGAACCGGCAGTTTTCAAAACTGCCGGTTCTTTTTTTGCGCGTGTATTTCCCGACAGGCTTTTTCTTTCCGCTCGTTTACAATAATCCCCGACACAATAAATCGACGCACAGGGAGGGGACAGGCTGTGAAGGTGATCGAGCTGCTCAAAAGCAAGGAATGGTCCGGAAAGGTCATCGACTGCGTGCTGCGCTTTGCGCTCTCGTTCGCGCTTGCGGGTGCGCAGGTGTTCGGCGGCTACGCGCCGCTCGCGCTCGGCATGATCGGCGCATCGGGCGCAGGATTGCGGGGGGTGAGCGCGCTGATCGGCGCGTCGGCGGGCGCTGTGCTGTTTCTGCCGTTTTCGCACGCACTTAGGACCTTCGCCGCGGGCGTTCTGATCTTCACGGCGAACAACGCGTTTTTCGATCTGAAACTCTACAAAAAGCGGGCGTTTCTGCCGCTGCTGTGCGCGGGGATGATGTTCTCCGTCGAGTTTGTCTACGTCTTACGCGACGGCGTGGGCGAGGCGGCAAACTGCCTGATGGCGCTGCTGCTGTGCGCGCTCGGCGCGATGAGCGGCCGCGCGCTTTTGTCGACCGGCGACAAGGAAAAGGAGGAGCACCCCTACGCGCCGCTTTTCATCCTGCTCGGCGTGCTGATGGCCGCATCCTCGTTCGAAACGGCGGACGGCTTTGCGCCGGGTCGCATCCTCTCGATGCTGGCGGTGCTGCTGTTCGCCTTTGAGCGCGGCAGCGCGTTCGCCATTCCGGCGGCGCTGTGCATCGGGCTGGGGATGGACCTCGGCGCGGGGGGCGGCAGCTTTGTCCACGCGGCGTCATATGCGTTTTCCGCGGTGCTGGTGAACGTCACAGCGCGGGGCAACCGCGTGCTCTCGGCCCTGTGGTTTGCGCTGAGCATTCTGTGCTTTGCCCTGCCGATGAACGCGCACGCGGGGCTTGTGCTGCTCTACGAGGGGCTGGCGGCGACGCTGTTATTCCTGCTGATCCCGTCGCGGTTCCTGCGCGGCAAGCGCCTTTGCAGCGACGAGGCCGCGCAGGAGGACGCCGCCGTGCGCAGAAAGATCGCGGCCTCTGCCGCGGCGCTGCGCGAGCTTTACGACAGCATCGCCCGTCCGCGCACGCTGACGGAGGAAAATCCCGCCGCCATCTTCGACCGCGCGGCGGAAAAGGTCTGCCGCGGCTGTGCGCTGTGCAGCTACTGCTGGGAAAAGGAGTATCAGCGCACCTATACCGCGCTCAACGACGCGACGGCGGCGCTGCTGCGCCGCGGGCAGGGCAGGGGCGAGGATTTCCCCTCGTACTTTTCCGAGCGGTGCATCCATTTTTCATCATTTCTCTCCGCCGTGAACGGCGAGCTGCGCGCCTATCTTCTGCGGCGGCAGTACCGGCGGCTGCTGGAGGACGACCGCGCGAAGGCCGCGTCGCAGTACGCCCAGCTCTCCGAGCTCATGCAGAGCGCGGCGGACGGCGCGCTGCGCCCCGTGTCGACGCAGCCGGTGCATTCTTATGAGATCGGTCTTTCGCTGCGCCCCAAGCGCGGGGAACGCGTGAGCGGCGACAGCGCCGCCCACTTTGAGACCGAGGACGGCACGCTCTGCCTGCTGCTCTCCGACGGCATGGGCTGCGGCGAGGCCGCGCAGCGCGAATCGTCGATGGCCGCGCGGCTGTTGGAGCGCTTTCTGAGCGCGGGCATCGACGCGCCGCCCGCGCTCAAGACGCTCAACAGCGCATTGTCTCTTCGCGCCGAGTCGACCGACAGCTTTACGACAGTCGACCTGCTGACGCTTTCGCTCCAGACGCTCGAGGGCGAGCTCTACAAGTACGGCGCGGCGCCGAGCTATCTAAAGCGCGGAGGCACGGTGCGCCGCGTGACCTGCTCGTGCCTGCCCGCGGGCTTGCAGGAGGGCTCGCCCCCGCCGGAGGCGACGCATATCAAGCTCTCGCCGGGGTGCTTTTTCGTAATGCTCTCCGACGGCGTGGCCGACAGCTTAGACGACGAGTGGCTGCAAAACCTGCTTGCGGGCTGGGAGGGACATGATCCCCAGCAGCTCGTCGCGGCGATCTTGGCCGACAGTATGGAAAAGCGCGGCGGCACGGACGACGCTGGTGTTCTGGCGCTCTACATTCCCGAGGATTCGGGCGGCGCGCAGGCGGTCTGAACGCAGCAAAAATTTTCGCTCTTCCCGTATAGCGCCCGCCGCGGCGGGCATACTGGAGGCAGAATGTTTTTCCATCGGGAGGTGCTGCTTTCAATATGGTCAAGGGAACATCGCGGAGAGTGATCGTGGTCGACTCGCCGGATACGGAGCTTTTTGAACAGGCCATTTTCATCGTGCGCAACGACGCCATGAACCGAAACGGCGTCACGGCGCAGCGATTGGTAGACGAAGCCTGCCGCGTGGCGCGCACCTGCGGCCGCACGGCGACATGCAGCAAGCGCAGCTTTTTTAGGCGCGGCTCGCCCGCGCTGTGGGGCTGCATCGGCGCGGGCGGCATCGCGCTGGCATGGTTACTCAGCGTACTCATTTAGTCCATTGTTTTTTCTCCTCCGTTTTTGGGGCGCGGCGAAATTGCCGCGCCCGATTTTTTTGCGCAAAACGGCAAATCAGCGCAAATTTTTAATTTACAAGCGGTTATCAATAGACTATACTATAACCTACCGTATTTTATTTGACGAGGTTATTGCCATGAATGCTGACTTTTCCCGCACCCTTGCCCTGCTGCGGCAGGAAAAGGGGATCTCCCAGCGCAAGGCCGCGAAAGAGCTCGGCATTTCGCAGGCGCTTTTGTCCCACTATGAAAACGGCATCCGCGAGCCGGGGCTCGCGTTCGTCAAAAAGGCGTGCGATTACTACCACGTCTCGGCAGACTATCTGCTCGGGCGCACGCTCGATCGCGACGGCGGCATGATCGACGCCGAATCGCTCTACGATTCGAGCGATGAAAAGGGCACGCTGCGCGGCAGCATCGCCGCGACGCTGCAAAAGAAGATGCTCGTCAACACCGCGGGCGTCCTCTTCGAGCTGCTGGGCAAGACGAACGACCGCACGCTCATCACGTCGGCGGGCAGCTACCTTGGCGGCGCGTTCTACCAGCTCTACCGCGCGCTGCACCGCGCGAGCGGCGGGAAAGAGGGGTACTTCGGCTTAGATGCCACGGCCTACCAGTCCGGCGCAGTGGACGCGCAGATGCGCACGGACTACATCGCCTACGCCTCCTCGCTCGCGCAGCTTTCCGAAAAGGACGGCGCGTTCGCCTCTATGGAGGATGAAGCGCTCGCGTCCCTCTACCCCGGCCTCATGCAGAGCGTGACGCAGGTACTCCACAGCACCGAAGAAAAGACGAATTCCCTGCTCGGCAGGAAATAAGAATTTCCCCTGCGGCAAAACGCTTGGACGCGCCATTTGGCGCGCGGCGTCGCCTTGCCGACAACAAACAGGAGCAACAGCTATGAACGAAAAGAACATCCGAAATTTTTCCATCATCGCGCACATCGACCACGGCAAGTCGTTTTCCCACAAGGGCTGAAGCCCTTGCGGGAACCCTTTTGATTGAACATCCTCGGGCGAAATGAATTCGCCCTGCGGCAAGGTTTTGCCCGAGGGCAAAACGCTTGGACGCGCCATTTGGCGCGCGGCGTCGCCTTGCCGACAACAAACAGGAGCAACAGCTATGAACGAAAAGAACATCCGAAATTTTTCCATCATCGCGCATATCGACCACGGCAAGTCGACGCTGGCGGATCGGCTTCTTGAAAAGTGCAACGCCGTTTCTGCGCGCGAGATGGAGGACCAGATCCTCGACAACATGGACTTGGAGCGCGAGCGCGGCATCACGATCAAGGCCCGCGCCGTCACGTTCGATTACACCGCCGCCGACGGGCAGGTCTACACGCTCAATTTGATCGACACGCCGGGCCACGTCGACTTCAACTACGAGGTCTCACGTTCGCTTGCGGCGTGCGAGGGCGCGCTGCTCGTCGTCGACGCCTCGCAGGGCATCGAGGCACAGACGCTCGCAAACACGTATCTCGCGATGGAGCACGACCTTGAAATTCGCCCCGTGCTCAACAAGATCGACCTGCCCGCCGCCGACCCCAAGCGCGTCAAGCAGGAGATCGAGGACATTTTAGCCATCCCCGCCGAGGATGCGCCCGAAATCTCCGCCAAGCAGGGCATCAACATCGACGCCGTGCTCGAGGACCTCGTGCAGAACCTTCCCTGCCCGCAGGGCGACCCGAACGCGCCGCTTCAGGCGCTGATCTTCGACAGCTATTACGACGCCTACCGCGGCGTCATCGTCTACATGCGCTTGAAGCAGGGCACGATCAAGCCCGGCATGGAGGTCAAGATGATGGCCACGGGCGCAACGTTCAAGGTGCTCGAATGCGGCTTGATGCGCCCGCTGGGTCTGGAGCCTGCGAAGCAGTTAGAGGCCGGTCAGGTCGGCTACTTCACCGCAAGCATCAAGGACGTGCATGAGACGCAGATCGGCGACACGGTCACAGGCGTCGAGCATCCCGCGAGCGAACCGCTGCCGGGCTACCGCAAGGTGCGCTCGATGGTCTACTGCGGCATTTACACCGAGGACGGCAGCAAATACCCGGATCTTCGCGATGCGCTGGAAAAATTGCAGCTCAACGACGCTTCGCTGACGTTTGAGCCGGAATCATCCGTCGCGCTGGGCTTCGGCTTCCGCTGCGGCTTTCTCGGCATGCTGCACATGGAGGTCATTCAGGAGCGGTTGGAGCGCGAATTTGACTTAGACCTCGTCACCACGCTCCCGAGCGTCATCTACGAGGTCTACAAGACCGACGGCACGATGGTGCGCGTCGACAACCCGCACAACTACCCCGACCCCGCGCACATCGAACGTGCCGAGGAGCCCTACGTCAAGGTGACGATCGTCACGCCGCCCGATTACGTCGGCAATATCATGCCGATGTGTCAGGACCGCCGCGGCGAGTTCAAGGACATGCAGTACCTCGACACCTACCTTGTCGAGATGCATTACGAAATGCCGCTCAACGAGATCATCTACGACTTTTTCGACACGCTCAAGGCCAACACCAAGGGTTACGCCTCGCTCGACTACGAGCTCTCCGGCTACCGCCCGAGCGAGCTCGTCAAGGTCGATATCCTGCTCAACGGCGATCAGGTGGACGCGCTGTCGTTCATCGCGCACCGCGACAAGGCCTACGCCCGCGCGAGAAAGCTGTGCGAAAAGCTCAAGGACAACATTCCCCGCCAGCTCTTTGAGATCCCCATTCAGGCGGCCATCGGCGGGCGCATCATCGCGCGCGAGACCGTCAAGGCCATGCGCAAGGACGTTTTGGCCAAGTGCTACGGCGGCGATATCAGCCGAAAGAAGAAACTGCTCGAAAAGCAGAAGGAGGGCAAAAAGAAAATGCGCTCGCTCGGCACCGTGCAGGTGCCGACAGAGGCGTTCCTCGCTGTCCTCAAGCTGGATGAATAAGAAAACCACGATCAGAAAGACAGTAAAGGAGTGCGATCAGATATGCTTTTGGATCATTATGTCAGTGCCATGGACAGCTGGAAAGGGCGCATCGACAGCGAGACCGATTACGACGCGTTTCGCTGGCACCAGTGGGTGCAGCCCATCGACCTGAACGACGGCAGCGCGCCGTTCACCGGCAAGCTCGGCTTTGCTTTCATCGGCTTTTGCAGCGACAAGGGCGTCGCGCGCAACAAGGGCCGCACGGGCACGGCGCTCGCGCCGGACTTTGTGCGCGGCCAGATGTCGGGCCTTCCGTGCACGTTTTCACAGGAGGTCAAGCTCTACGACGCGGGCGATATCATCTGCGATGAAATTTCGCTCGAAGAGGGCCAGCGCGAGCTGGGCTGCGCCGTGGAGGAAATTCTGCGCCGGAACCTGTTCCCCATCGTGCTCGGCGGCGGCCACGAGACGACGTTCGGCCACTTCCAGGGCCAGCATAACTTCTTAAAGGACAAGGGCAAGACGCCGGAGCTCGGCATCGTCAACTTTGACGCGCACTTTGATCTGCGCCCGTACGACATGGGCAACTCGTCCGGCACGATGTTCCGCCAGATGGCGGATGTCTGCAAGGCCGAGGGCACACCGTATCACTATTTCCCCATCGGCATCCAGCAGCACAGCAACACCGTGAGCCTCTTCAAAAAGGCCGAGGAGCTCGGCGTCGACTATGTGCTCGCGAAAGATTTACAGGCCTCGAACTTAGAGTCCATCCTTGAGCGCATGGACCAGTTCCTCTACCAGTGCGACGATACGTACATCACCGTCTGCTCGGACGTCTTCTCGTCCGCGTTTGCCCCGGGCGTCAGCGCGCCGCAGTCGCTCGGCCTCGACCCCGAGATCGTGCTGCCGCTCATCAAGCATGTGCTGCGCACGCGCAAGGTCCGCGGGTTCGATATCTGCGAGATCTCCCCGCGGTTCGACCAGGATAATACGACCGCCAACCTCGGCGCGGTGATTATTTTTGCGGTGGTCAATACATTGTGCAGGCTCAATGGTTTGAGCATCTGAAATTTCAGCGCGTCAGCGCTGCTCCTTATTCCCCTGCGCCGCGCAGGGGAGCGGACAAAGGGGGATACTCTCTTTCACAAAAGAGAGTATCCCCCTTTTGATCCCCCGAGAGAAAGGTTTTAATTGGCAGTCTCAATCTCGAATGACCTTTATGCCTCCGGAATGAGAATGCTTGCGCGCGGCGAAGCCGCGTTTAGCGCTGCGATACGATTTGCCTCTGCTTCTATCATCCGCTGCCGCTCTGCCCATCTTGTAGCAGTGCGCAGTAATCATCGTCTACCGCCAGTCCCAACAATGCGGCGAGCGCCAGCAATGCCGCTATTTCGCACGCAGTCTGCTGCCAGATGAACGTCACTCGCGCCTCACGATAGTAAGGCGCGGTTGAGAGTGGTGACGAAAAGTAGGGGTTCATGGCGAAGCCATGTACACTGCACCCGATTCCGCAGGCTGAGCAGTTTTTCAAGATCGAGACTGCCAATGTCGGGGGTCGAGGGGGACTCCCCTCGCGTTCTCTTGGGGGTTCAAGGGGGCCATTCTCTCACGTGAGAGAATGGCCCCCTTGCCTTGTGCAGCGCCTTTGGCGCTGCAATCCCCGCAGCCGAAGTGCCGCATAGTGCTTCGCACCCGCGCGAAAAGGAATCGCAACTTCTTTACAATCTCTTAACACTCTGCCCATTCCATTTTCAAATGACCTGCGGTATATTGAAAATAGCAAACTGCATAGGAGTGAGCTTCTTGAAGCACATTTTTATCATCAACCCCGCAGCGGGGAAAAAGGACAGCCGCCAGCGCGTCTATACGATGGCCGAGGCGCTGAAAAAGAACCACAATTTGGACGTTGAGTGCATGCTCACCAAGTCGCGCGGGCACGCGACGGCTTTGACGCGCGCGATCGCGGAGACGGGCGACTATGTCCGCTTTTACGCCTGCGGCGGCGACGGCACGGTCAACGAGATCGCCAACGGCATCGCGGGCTTTCCCAACGCCGCGATGACCTGCATCCCCATCGGCACGGGCAACGATTTCCTTAAAAACTTCGGTAAGGACGCCGAGCCGCTGTTTCTTGACGCGGAAAACCTGTGGAACGGTGACGTGACACCGCTCGACCTCATCGACTGCAACGGCAAATACTGCCTGACGATCGCCTGCACGGGCATCGACGCGCGCATCGCCGAGAGCGTACACGAGTTTGGTGCATCGCCGATGCTCTCGGGCCGCGGAAGCTATTTAGCCAGCGTCGCGGTCAACTTCCTCTTCCACAAGATTGGGCGCAGATGGCGCGTCACGCTTGACGACGAGGTGATCGAGGACACGTTCGCGCTCGTCTCGATGTGCAACGGCCGCTACTACGGCGGCGGCTCTACCCCCGTGCCGGAGGCCCGCATGACCGACGGCGTCTTACATACGGTGCTCGTCAAGAACGTCAGCAAGGCACGCTTTGCGACGCTTTTCGGCGGCTACAGCGCGGGCGACTACAAGAAGCTGCCGCAGGACATCATCCGCGTCTCGACAGCGAAGCTCGTGCGCATCGAGGCGCTCGAGGGCGACCTCACGACCTGCCTTGACGGCGAGAGCATGCACTCCCAGTGCGTGACGCTCAAGCTCGCGGACAAGAAGGTCAATTTCTTCGCGCCCAAGGGCTGCGATCCGGACGCGACGGCGCGGTAACGCGGCAGCTCAATAACGAAATAAATGGCAAAAGAGGTCGAATGCTGCGGCATTCGACCTCTTTCGCCTTTCCGGTGGAAAAGCGGACGCAAGCGGGCGGAGGAGATTTTGAATAAGCTGTGAATTTTTGAAAAAATCCCAAATACCCCTTGCAAATGTCTTGACAGTGCGCTATGATAGCACCGTTGGTTAGCACTCATCAAGTTTGAGTGCTAACCCGCCTGAAACCGTTAAAATTTTTAAAATATACAAGGAGGCACCAAGCCATGAAACTCACACCGCTTGCTGACCGCGTCATCCTCAAGATGGTCGAGGTCGAAGAGACCACCAAGGGCGGCATCATCCTGACCGCCAGCGCCAAGGAGAAGCCCTCCGTTGCCGAAGTCATTTCCGTCGGCCCCGGCGGCATGGTGGACGGTCACGATGTCGTGATGACCGTCAAGCCCGGTGACAAGGTCATCACCAGCAAGTATGCCGGCACCGAGGTCAAGCTCGATGACGAAGAGTACGTCGTCGTCCGCCAGAGCGATATCCTGGCCATCGTCGAGTAAGACTCGCAAAGAGGGAGCAGGCTCCCCCTTTGGATTCCCCACCGCCAGTCTGCGGACTGGCGACGCCGCCCAAGGCGGCTGGGTCAAAGTATTTTTGCCACGCGCATGTCGCGGCAAAAATGATTTAAATTATTTTCGCGTTCCGCGAAATTTCTAATGGAGGTACACTCTTATGTCTAAGCTGATTAAGTCCGGCGAAGAGGCGCGCAAGGCGCTTGAGGCCGGTGTTAACATTCTTGCTGATACCGTCAAGGTCACCCTCGGCCCCAAGGGCCGCAACGTCGTGCTCGACAAGAAGTTCGGCGCTCCGCTGATTACCAACGACGGCGTGACCATCGCCAAGGAGATCGAGCTCGACGATCCGTTCGAGAACATGGGCGCGCAGCTCGTGCGCGAAGTTTCCACCAAGACGAACGACGTCGCGGGCGACGGCACCACGACCGCAACGCTGCTGGCGCAGGCCATGGTGCGTGAGGGCTTGAAGAACCTCGCCGCCGGTGCAAACCCCGTCGTGATGAAGAAGGGCATGGCCAAAGCCGTTGAGACTGCTGTCTCCGCCATCAAGGCCAACTCCCAGAAGGTCAACGGCACGGACGACATTGCCCGCGTCGGTACCGTCTCCAGCGGTGACGAATTCATCGGCAAGCTGATCGCCGAGGCCATGGAGAAGGTCAGCGCCGACGGCGTCATCACCATCGAGGAGTCCAAGACCGCCGAGACCTACAGCGAGGTCGTCGAGGGCATGATGTTCGACCGCGGCTACATCACCCCGTACATGGTCACCGATACCGAGAAGATGGAAGCCGTCATCGACGACGCTTACCTGCTGATCACCGATAAGAAGATCTCCGTCATCTCCGACATTCTCCCGATCCTCGAGCAGCTCGTTCAGAGCGGCAAGAAGCTCGTCATCATCGCCGAGGACGTCGAGGGTGAGGCTCTCTCCACCCTGATCGTCAACCGCCTGCGCGGCACGCTGAACGTTGTGTGCGTCAAGGCGCCCGGCTTCGGCGATCGCCGGAAGGAAATGCTGCAGGATATCGCCATTCTGACCGGCGGCCAGGTCATCTCCGAAGAGCTCGGCTACGAGCTCAAGAACACCACGATCGACATGCTCGGCCGTGCCCGCCAGATCAAGGTCACCAAGGAGAACACCACCATCGTCGACGGTGCCGGCGACAAGCAGGCCATCGCTGACCGCGTGGCGCAGATTCGCGCCCAGATCGGCGTGACCACCAGCGAATACGACAAGGAGAAGCTGCAGGAGCGCCTTGCCAAGCTCGCCGGCGGCGTGGCTGTCATCAAGGTCGGCGCTGCGACCGAGACCGAAATGAAGGAAAAGAAGCTGCGCATCGAGGACGCGCTGAACGCGACCCGCGCGGCTGTGGAAGAGGGCATCGTCGCCGGCGGCGGCACTGCCTATGTCAATGCCGTTCCCGCTGTGGAAAAGCTCATCAGCGAGGTTGAGGGCGATGAGAAGACCGGTGTCCAGATCATCGTCAAGGCCCTGCAGGAGCCCATCCGTCAGATCGCGGCCAACGCCGGTATCGACGGCAGCGTCGTTCTTGAGAAGATCAAGACCAGCGGCAAGGTCGGCTACGGTTTCGACGCTTACAAGGAAGTCTACTGCGACATGATCTCCGCCGGTATCGTCGACCCCGCAAAGGTCACGCGCTCCGCGCTGGAGAACGCTGCGTCCGTCAGTTCCATGGTGCTGACCACCGAGGCGCTCGTCGCCGACAAACCCGAGCCCCCCGCACCGGCCGCTCCCGGCGCCGGCATGGGCGACATGGGCGGCATGTACTAAGAGACACCGCAAAGCCTTGAAATTGCTTGATTTTTTGAGTGTGCAAAAGCGGATTTACGCCAAACTTACGCCACTTACGCCAAAAATTCAAGCGCATTATAGGGTAACAGAAATCGGCACCTGCCTTAAAAGCAGGTGCCGATTTTACTTATTTTCGTTTCCGTTTTCCCTTGCCGTGGGTCATGGTTGTTTTCCCACGCTGACTGATGGGAGTTTTCAGGTGCTTGGACAGCTTCAGCACCTCGATCAAGTTGACAAACTGTTCCATCGTAATGGCATCATAATCAATCCCCAATGTGGCAAGCAGTGCTTTTGCTTTCTTTTCCTCGACGCTCCCCTCAAAGTTCATCGCATCCTGCAACTGACCCTGTACGGTTGCGACAAGGGATGTTTCATCTGCCGTCATGGTATCAGGGCGGTGTTCACTCCGTATATCACGGAGAATATCTTTCAAATCGCCCGCAATCAGACTTCCGAAATACTCGTCCTCTCTGATCTGCGCGACTTCCAGTGTCCGCAGGTGCAGATCATTTTCCTCGCCGCCGTTTTTCATCAATGCCATCTGCCGGACGGCTTCCAAAACGGCGTTCATATCCTTGACCCGCATATCTGCGATCCGGTCAACGTAAATCTCAGCATCCAGCATAAACCGCTGGAAATCCTTATGGCAGATCAACTCCGACAGCAGCCGGTGGTTGAACTTGCCCGTTCTCAATACTTCGATTGCATCATCACCCAAATGCAGAGCGTCCAGCTCTGTGTTTGGGTGATTTTTTTGTTCTGTCAGCCCCAGCAGGTAATCGGTGGACACTCCGTAGAACTTTGCCAGCGCCACCATGCTGAACGGGCTGATGTCCTTGAAATCGTCGGCTTCGTATTTTCCCAGCGCAGACTTTGAAATACCTGTTTCCGCAGAAAGCTGTTCCAGTGTCAGACTGCGCTCCACGCGCAGGTCTTTGAGCCGTTCCTGGATGGTGAGCTTTGGCTGCATAGCGGTGTCCTCCCTTCAAATTCCTGCCCTTTTCCGGTCTTGTCCATAAGCGTGGAAATCCGCGTTTTTCGGCGCGTTTTCCGACCTCTTGGATATACGGGAGAGGGCTATATTTTTCGCTAAAATGGTCTTGCAATCGTACCTGAACCTTGAAAATTGCATGACCGTCCGAACGGGATATGTCTCCAAGCGAAGTAGCCGCCATGACCGCGAAAGCGCGAGCGTACCAACGGGGACGAAACGCCGGGAGCGATCCTCCGGGCAGGAACGACGTTCGGAAAGAGCGGCAAAATCGAATGTAAAAATCAAAGCCTGTGAAAACGGCGAAATAGCTTTCTGCCTCGTGTGGTTATTTGCACGGAACAGAGTGCTATTCAGCAGCGAACGACGTTTGCTATTCAGGATGATGTTTCGCCGCTTCACGCAAAGACACATCAAACGGCAAAAGCTGAGGGTGCTGCCTGTGACCAGCACATCATCGGCGGCACTTCTACCAAAAAGCCGTGCATCAAAAATCGGCGCCCTACGGCGAACGGGTGTCACGATTTGACAAACCTATTTTACCATAGAGCGCACCGAAAAAACAGGAGGTAAGTTAGAATATGAGAAAATCTGAAACCTATCGCAACGAGATCAAGTCCTACATTGTCCGCGCCGGAATGACCATGACCGAGGTGGTAGACTACCTCTCGGACGAATACGGCTGGAGCCGCAGTGTCCCCAATCTCTCCGGCAAACTCAAGCGCGGCTCGCTCCGCTACGGCGAGGCGGTGGAACTGGCGGACGCGCTGGGGTACGACATCGTGTGGCAGAAAAGAAAATGAAAATGTTAGTCTGATTTGCAGCACAAATAACAAGTCTTTTATTTCAAGGCTGGAAAAGTTCTGTGCAATATGATAAAATAAGCGATGAGCAAAATAGGCAGAAGGAACTGCCCACAAACAAGGCAAATGGGAATCAAAAGAGCTTAGGGCATCTCAAGGGCGCAAAAACCATAGCGCGGTAAACCCCGCGCCTGCAAAAGGTATGGAAAAGACAGATCAGGCGGAACGCCGAAGCTGTTTGGCAGAACGGTAGGAGTGAGAGCCGCGCAGAACGGCGGCCAGCGCAACCGCTAAAGCGGAGATGTGGGCCAGCGTATTGAGGTTTGCCGCGCTGTTTCCGTTACGCACCCACAGGCGTTCCTGACCTGTGGATTTGAAGCGGGAATTGTAACGCTCGCACTCTGTACGCAAGGCGTATGTCCTCTTGAAACAGAGGCAGCCGCGGTCAATGGAAAGTCTGTAATCATTTGGAATGGTCTTATATTTCGTGCAGCCCCGGTTTTTCTTCCCATTGTTCCAGTTTTTGTGGTTGCAGGGGCAAACATCGGTTTTGGACTGACGGAATGGGCAGCAGAATTTCTGTCGGGTACGATTATTGTCGGTGGTTTTGCCATCTTTGTGTATAGCCAGTCCAGCATCACAAATCAAGTTACCTGCCGGAAGAGCTTTGCTCTTGGAATTGCGTTTTTTGAGGGGGATAAAAGCTTCCCCATCATAGACCGATTTCACGGTGTTGTAGATGCTTTTGACATCGTAGCCCTTGTCGGCAAGGAAGGCGCATTCCTTCAAAGAGATCGTCTGGTCCGCAGCTGCGAGGATCTCAGCGGCGACAGAGGGATCGGCGACATTGCCCGGTGTGGTCAGCTCGTAGAGCGGCAGGCCGGAGATGCAGTCCACAAGAACGTGACTTTTGTACCCCCAGTAGAACTCGTACCGGCGTTCATTGTGCTGGTTGGAGGCCGAGTGGACACCGAGGGCGCAGTCTGGGTCGCTTTTCGGGTGGTTTTCCTTGGAGAACTTGTTCTTTGCAAAGGATTTTGGATTGTTCTGCTTCGTGTTTGCCATGACGGGCGTGGAATCCAGGCCAATAAATGAGGCGTCCACGATCCCTAATTCGTACAGCTGCCGCACCAGATCGGCCATGATCGATTTCAACGCACCGTTGTTCAGCTGCCGCAAGAAGCGGTCATAGGTCCAGTAGGACGGCAGTGGCTCCATAATATTGAAGCCGCAGTAATGGGCGATGAGCCGATTGTTGTCCAGATAATCCGCCAAATCTGTGATTTGTGAGAAGCCCTCACATTTCATAACGATAAAAGCACAGACCATGGCTTCCTTCGGGAAGCCCCGCCGCCCGGTTGCCGCTCCGGACAGCGTGAAGTCCAGACAGCTGAAAAGCTTGTCGTAGAATGCAGCGGCTCGTTGGGATGTGAACAATGTGACATCCTGAATGATTTCCTGTCGGTAGATAGCGGCCAGCCCCTTTCTGGTTGGTTTTCTCTCAAGTCAATTTTACCAAAAAGGGGCTCCGCTTTCTATACCATATGAGTGATTTTCGGTTTCAGTCATGGCCGGAAACCATTGCAATTGCTACTCTTTTGGAGTTTTGCTCATGGCTGTTTCCCCATGACACAGGAGGTGATGAAGATGCCAAACAGAGCCATCAGGATCATCTGAGCTATCAAAATGACAATCATGGGCAGGGCTATGTCAATTGGTTTCCACAGCTTCATAGTCATCATATCTGCGCAATCTTCTATGCGCACTAAGGCCATCAAGCTGTTGAGATATAGACGGCACGGGACTGCCAACCCATCATCGCCATCTCACAAGAAGGAGATACAGATAACGTTACCGTCATTTCCCTCACCTCGGGTCGCGAGAACACGCTGTTCTCGACGCATGTGCTCACCTCGGAGCAGGACCTTGATCACGCCATCCTCACATTGGCGAAACTCTCTGTTGCCGTCAACGGTGCACAATATAATTTGTTCAAGGTTCCTCGACCATCATGCGAATGATTTCCCGATCTGTTTCGCGCATACCGACTCTGCCGAGACGGCTAATGTTTTGCAATGTATTTTCTACTCCTTTGCGTATGATACCATCTCCTCCGTAGAACTGCCGGCCATTTAAGTACATCTCATATCCCATCAGTCCTGCCTCAACCGCGAGAGCAATTTTCCCCGCACAGGAGGACTTTGCTCCGTCGCAAACAATGCCGGAAGAGACTGCAAGCGCATTTACAACCGTGTGAATAACCGCTTGGTAATCCCCTCCAAGAAGATAGGCAATACCCGCGCAGGCGCCCGCGCCCGCGCTGACGGCTCCACAATATGCCGAAAGGCGGCCGATGCCTGCCTTCTCGTGCAGGGTGATAAGGTTTGACAGCAGCAGCGCTCGATATAGCTTTTCCTCGCTGCTGCCCCACTCCTGCGCATATGCAATTACCGGCAGCGATGCCGTCAGACCCTGATTACCGCTGCCGGAGTTGATGACCACCGGAAGACTGCAGCCATTCATGCGTGCGTCAGACCCCGCGGCAGCCAACGCCTTCGCGCGAGTGCGTACACTGCTGTCACCGCGTAGAAGAATTCTGCCGATATTTGCGCCGTAGTCCCCACGCAGCCCCTCTTCCGCGATGGCACTATTATAACGGATTTGGCGTCCGATCAACTCCCGTACATCTGATAGATCCGCCGTGTCCGCAAAGTCGTAGATTTCTTCCATCGACATAAAGCTATTGTCCGATGTTCCGTCCTTCGTACACGGCTCCACGGTCTTTTTTTCAAACAGCACGTTCTCGTTGCGCCGTATCATCACTATGTTGGTGTGCTCGCGGACAATGCGTACACAAGCGCTGCTGTCACCGCGCCAAAGTGTTACCATGATATCCAGCGGATAGTCGGACTCCGCCGCCTCCGTTTTTATTTCCGTGCTTGCGAGGAAGGCAGCAAGCCGCTCCTCCGTATCCGTGCCGGACGAAGCGATCACCTCCAGCCCGCGCGATTCATCACCTGCAACGATTCCGATTGCCGCGGCCACCGCAATTCCCTTTCGCCCGTTAGTATTGGGGACAATGACGCTCTTTACATTTTTGATAATATTTCCGCTTGCCGCAACCAGCACCCTGTCCGGTTCTACCCCCAGTACGCTTTTGGCCTTCGCCGCGCAGTACGCAATAGCAATCGGTTCGGTACAGCCCATCGCGGGCACCAGTTCCCGCTTAAGAACGCCAAGATATGCCTGATAGTTTGAAGATGTACGCTCCATAAAAAATTGCCCCCCTATCTATTTCTCGTTTGTATTGCTCTCATATTCTGCTGATGCGGCACATCTGCTCTTCGCGATAGCTCACGATGACGCGGACGTATCCGCAGAGCATTTTGTCGACCTCTTCATCGCCGGTATCCACCAGCAAAGCGCGTCCCCGCAGGTGAAAGAGCTTCTCCTTCGTAGCAAGTACGTGAAGATTCTCCTTTCCGATGCGGCGGAGGACTTTCGCGCTGAGCTGCTGGTTGCCGCGCCCGAGCAGATACCCCTGTCCGCCCGTAGGCGTGACGATCAGATGCGTTGGCTTTTCGTCAAGGCGCTTCAAAATATCCGCCTCGTTAAGGTCGGACTGCACAAGCTGTCTGTTGCAGATGAGGTCCACGCCGATCAGCGTGTCGGGCAAGCCCATCTCGTCCATCAGCGTGCGCGTGGTGGAGCCGGGGCCGATCAGATAATAAGTGTCGGGCAGCATGCGCTCGACCATGTCGCAGGCGATGCTCTCCTGCTGGGCGTGCTCGCTCACAGGCGAGGGTGCCTTGCCGTGCTGCATGTAGTTGCGCTCATCGGGGATACAAAGATAGCCATACAGGCTCGTGCTCACGCGGCCGTCGCGGTACGCCGCTTCGTCGATGTCCACGACCTCCGCCTCCTGCGTGCGGCGGCATTTGCCCTCCAGATACCGGAGGGCGAGCTTTCCTGCCGCTTCGGGGCGGATGGCATACACGGGTGAGTGAATCTTCACGCCCGCCGGAATGCCGATGGCAACGGTCTTTTCTCCCAGCGCCTCATAGATGTTGCGCGCGGTGCCGTCACCGCCTGCAAAAAGCAGCAGGTCTGCTCCCGCCATCGCGCGGGCAGCGCGGATGGTGTCATCAGCCGTCGTTTCTCCCTCGCAGCGGCAAACGACCTGCACGTGGGGAAAGCCGAGCTTTTCCAAAATCGTCTCTCCCATCTCTCCGCTCGCACAGAGCACGCAGATCTCGTCCTTTGCCGGCAGAAGCTCTTTAAGGGCGGCGGCCGCACGCTCACCTGCGCGGCGGACGGCGCCGAGGCGGGCAGCTTCCGCTGCCACGCCGTCGGTGCCCTTTAATCCTACGCTTCCGCCCATCCCTGCAATGGGATTTACGATCAGCCCTAATTTTTTCACTGGAACTTGCGCAGGTAGCAGCGCCAGGTCACGGCCCACTGCTCGGGATCGTCCATATTGGACTCATCGAGCTGGTGGCACACGCTCTGATACGGGGCGTTCTTGACCTTTTCAGGATCGTTGTAGGCCTCGTCGAAGACGTACTTGAGGGTCTCGATGTACTCGTCGATATCCTCCTTGGACGGGGTCTCGGTCGGCTCGAGGGTCATCGGCTCGGGCACGTAGTACGGGTGATGGCTCTGCCAGTAGTGCATACCGAAGTCCATCATGCGGCGCTGCACGTCCGCCGTGCCGACGCCGGTCTCCTTGGCGAGCGTTTCAAGCGTGTAGCGGCACTGCTCGATGCGCTGCTTGCCGGGGATGTAGGGCGCGTCGACGCAGTGGAGCTCCATGAGCTTTTTGAACATATAGTTGTTGTTGAGGACGGCGGTCTTGGCTACCTGATAGAGACCGTCGGGACCCATGGCGCGGATCCACGCATAGGCCTTGAGTATGACCGGCGCAACACCGTTGAACTCGCGGATCTTGCCGATGGCGGACGGGTTGCTCGTGGTCTCGTAATCGTAGAAGTACTTCTCACCGTCGAAGCCGATCAGCGGCGCGGGCAGGAACTTTTCGAGCTCCTTCGTGCAGCCGACGGCGCCGCAGGCGGGACCGCCGCAGCCGTGCGGGGTGGAGAAGGTCTTGTGCAGGTTGAAAAAGCACATATCAAAGCCTGCCTCGCGCGCGCGGGTCACGCCGAGAAGACCGTTGGCGTTGGCCTGGTCGTAAGCGCAGAGGCCGCCGTGCTCGTGCACGAGCTTGGTGAACTTGAGGACGTTCTTGTTGTAAACGCCGGTATCCTCGGGGTTGGCGACGAAGAAGGCAGCGGTGTGCTCGTTCACGGCAGCCTTGAACGCCTCATAGTCGGGATAGCCGTTCTCATCGGGGTGCAGGTAGATGATCTTGAAGCCCTTGACGTGCGGAGCCGCCGCGTCAGAGGGGTGAGAGTAGATCGTGGTGATGATCTCGTTGCGCTGCTTCTCCTCGCCGCGGGACTTGTAGTAGGCGTACACGAGGGACGCCATGCCCAGGATGCCCTGGGAGCCGCCGCTGGGTTGGAAGGAGAAACGATCCATGCCAGAAATCTCGCACATGTACTTGCCGGTGCTGTACATGATCTCCATGATACCCTGACAGGTGCTTTCGTCCTGCAAAGGGTGCATCTCGCGCATCTGGGGAAGGTTGGCGAGCTGGTCGTTGACCTTGGGGCTGTACTTCACGGTGCAGGTGCCCTGGCCGATCTCGATGTTGACGTCGGCGCCGAGGGTCTCCTGCGCCAGGCGCGCGTAGTGGCGCAGCACGCGGGGCTGGGAGATCTCAGGCAGCGCGGGGGCTTCCTTGCGCTTGAGGAACTCGGGCAGCGCGTTCACGCCTTCCACAGCCTCGGCGACCTTGGGGTCAGCCTTGTTGACAAGGATGCCGCGCTCGCCGTGCTTGCTCAGTTCGAAAATGACGGGTTCGTCCCACTTTGCCTGATGGAAACCGGTGCGAACCTTGGAGCTTCTATCGATCTTTTTCATGTTCTTTCCTCTCCTTTCAACCCAGGATCTCGCTCAGCGCGGAGACGAGAGTGTCGATATCCTCCTTGGTGTGGACTTCCGTCACGCAGTACATGGCGCACTGGCCGAGCGCGGGGAAATCACCGGAGAGATCCTTGCCGCCGAAGATGTGCTTTTCGAGCAGCGCCTTGTTGATCTCCTTGACCGTCTTGCCGGTCTTGTTGAAATCAAGCACGAACTCCTTGAAGAACGGAGTCTCGAAGCGCAGCGACACATTCGGCAGAGCGGCGAGCTTGCTTGCAGCGTACTGGGCGTTCTGCATGATGGTCTCGCCGACTTCCTTCATGCCCTCGGGGCCCATGGTCGCGAGATAAACGCCCGCGGTGATGCCCCAGAGAGCGGTCTGCGTGCCGACATATTCCTTGGCCTTGTCGCGCAGGTGGCCAAACGAGGTACGGTCATACGCAACGTCGGCGAAGGCGTACTCGCCCTCGGTGTTGGTGCGGCAGATACCGAAGAGTCGGGAGGGGAATTCGAGAACGTAGGTCGGGTCGTCCATCGTGGCCATGAAGCCGGACTGGCCGCCGCCGTAGTTCATGTGGATGCCGAGCGGCTGCAGATCGCCGCAGACGATGTCTGCGCCGTAGCTGCGGGGCACGGCCACAACGCCGAGGGAGATGGGATCAACGCCGACGACGCACTGCGCGAGCGCGTCATGCGCGGCGTTCGCGATCTCGCGGGAGTTCACTTCGAACGCGCCGAAGTAGTTGGGGTTCTCGAAATAGACGACGCCGATGGAATCGTTCAGCTTGGCCTTGAGGTCAGCGAGATCCATGCAACCGGTCTTTTCGTCGCACTTGACCTCTTCGATCGTGAGGTCTGGCGTGCAGTAGTTCTTAATGACGGCGAGCTTTTCGCGGTCCATGGAGCCGGGAACGAGAACGCCGGTGCGCTTAGCGACACGAGAGCCCATGCGGATAGCGGTGGAAGCGGCCTGGGAGTAGTCCATCGTCGGGACGTTGACAACTTCCATGTCGACGAGCTCGGCCATCAGGCTCTCATACTCAAAGAGGCTCTGGAAGCGGCCGAAGTCGTTGTAGCTCTCGCCGCCGTAAGCGGTCAGGAACTCGCCCTTGCCGTTGATCTCGTCGCAGATGGCGGGCACATAGTGCTGATAGCAGCCGGCGCCGAGGAAGTTGAGGTTATCGTCGCAGGAGCTGTTCTTCTTAAGCAGCTTTTCGACGTGGCGGCGCAGCTCGTACTCGGAGCCGAACGCCTCGGGCAGGTTCATTTCGTTTTTCAGGATGATCTCGTCGGGGACTTCTTCATGCAGCTCCTCGAGAGAGTTCAGGCCGATCTCGTGCAGCATCTCCTGCTCCACTTCGGGAACGGAGTTCGGGATGTACGGATGGTGCTTGAATCCGATGGGTTTCATGAAAAATTGTTCTCCTTTCATTTTTTGAATCGAAAGCTTACTTGCCTTCGCAATTCTTTTGGGTATTGCAGAATAAAAAACTGGTGTACAAGGCAGCACACCGTATGTTATAATGATGACACCAACGAGAAGGAGGTCTCCCCGTGGCGGATTACAGAGAAAACTGGACCGTAGATGACTGGAAGGTCGAGCTTGATGAAGCTATCTACCAGATACATGAATACATCAGCATTGATAACAGGATGTCAAAGGAATACTATCCTGGCATTTTTTTGATGCCACGCGAAATGCATACCATCGAGGCTGTTGTGATTCATCCCGGGATTAATGCTACCTCTCTTGCCTCTGTAATGGGCTTTTCCAAGGGCATGCTCTCCAAGCTGATCCGCGAGCTGGAGCGCCGCGGAATGGTCACGGCCTACAAGAAAAAGGGTAATCTCAAGGAAGTGCATTACCGTGCAACACCGCTGGGCCGCAGGATCTACGAATCCCATGTCCAGTTCCACAAGATGCCCGGCAACGGCGTTGAGGTATATGAGCACTTCTACGCTCTGCCGAACGAGCAGAAGCTTGCGATCATTGATTTTCTGTATCAGTATGGCGATATGTATAAGAGTTTTGCCGAGCGCGAGCGCGAGGGCACGCTTTTTCCTTGCGTTCCGGTAGAAGAATGATCCATCCTGAACCGGTTCCTGCCTCGTGGGTACGCTGCACGAAGCGCTTTACAGCGCTTCGTTTTTTCTTTTTGATTTTTGTTTCTCGAAAAAACAAAAATCGCCAAAAAATAAACGATTTTGTTTTTTCGATGCAAAAAATTTGCGGATGCTCCACGAATATGATTATACATATATCGCAAAAAACGTCAATTCTTTTTTTCATTTTCCGAAAATATTAATTATTTACCCAAATTCTATTGACAAAATTTGAGCGATATAATAATATTGTTTCGCAAGGAAACAATATTTCAATTTCCCGCGCGATGGAGATTTTTACAACAAAGCGCAGCTTTAATTTGTGAGCAGGGAGGATATTCAAATGCTGGAACAATGCAGCCCCTATGACGTGGTGATCGTCGGAAGCGGCGGCGGCGGACTGCGCGCCGCCATCAGTGCAGCAGAAAGAGGCTGCAAAACGCTTATCATTGCCAAGGGCAGGATCAACCGCAGCGGCTCAACGCTGCTTGCCGGCGCCAATCTCAGCGCAGATATCGCCTGCGACGGAGGAAGCCTTGCAGAAATGGGCATCACCGATGCCAACAAGGACGACACCAAGGACAAATTTTTCCAGGACATTGTGCACGAAGGCTTCTATCTCGGCAATCAGGAGCTTGTCCGCATCTTCGCCGACGGCGCAGCGGACCGCATCCGCGAGCTGATGGGCTGGGGAATGGAGGTTCTTGGCACAGAGGGCGATCGCGGCATTTCCGTTTTCGGATCGGCAATCCTCGATGCACTTTTCAAGCGCTGCAACGAACTGGGTGTTGCGTATGTGCAGGATCATCAGTTTACCGATGTCGTTGTGGAGGACGGCGTTGTCAAGGGCTGCCTCTGCGTGGACCTGCTCAGCGGAGCGATCCGCTATTTCCCCGCCAAGGCTGTGGTACTCGCCACCGGCGGCAGCCACGGCATTTTCCCCGACAACAGCGGCCCGACCGACTGCGGCGGGGAAGGCCCCGCGGCCGCGCTGCGCGCCGGTGCAGAGCTGATCGATATGGAGATGATCTCATTCTGCCCGTCCGTCATTCTGCACCCGCAGATGTATAAGGGAAATATCCTGCCTTACATCCTCAACACCATCGGCTACGGCACTTACCTTAATAAATTCGGAAAGACCTTTACGCACCGCCATCTCTCGCAGGAGGCGGAGGCACTTGCGCTCGATTCCGAATGGAATAAGATGCTGCTGTCCTACGCGCTGCAAAAGGAGATCAACAGCCGACGCGGAAACCAGTACGGCGGTGTGTATTTCACGCTCCCGCTTTTGCCGCACGAGCTGAAAGAAGAACTGTACCGTGATCTTCCGAGCCTCTCCACCGGCATTTACCACGATATCATGGAACTCTTTCTCAAGGATCACGCCGTTACCGTCGCTCCGTTTGCCCACTATTTCGAGGGCGGTATCCGCATCAACACGGACATGGCGACCTCTGTTCCCGGCCTGTTTGCTGCCGGTGAATGCACCGGCGGCATGTTTGGCGCCAACCGCGTGAGTGCGGCGACTACCGAAATGCTTATCGAGGGCAACATCGCGGGCAAGAGCGCCGCTGCCTATGCGGAAAAGGCTGCACTGCATACCGCAGAGCCTTCCCTGCTTGCCCGGATGGAGCAGGAGCTGCTCCTCCCCTTCGGCACACAGGGCGGCCCCAGTCCCGTCGAGCTTCGCCAGCAGCTGCATCACGCAACGAAGTCCAGCCTTATGGTCTTGCGGAACGGCACGGCGCTCGAGCAGGCGGCAGACGAGGTCGCAGCGCTTCGCGGCATACTTCCGCGCACCAGCCTTGCAAGCAAAGACCGCCGCTACAATAAGGAGTGGATGGACTATCTGCAGCTGCGCGGCGGACTGCTCACGGCAGCAGCAATCCTCAAGTCGGCCGGACTGCGCAAGGAAAGCCGCGGCGTGCATGTCCGCGAGGACTATCCCCGCACCGACGACATCCATTATCTGAAGAACCTGACCATCACCAACGAAGCGCTCGATACCGCATGGGTCCCGCCGGTCCACACTTTCTACCAGCCCGAACCCGCTTGCAGGGACTACACGCTCTATACCGAAGAAGTCATCAAAAAGCTGAGTTGAGGAGGGAGCCCCATGAGAGAAATCGAAGTAAAAATTCTTCGCGGAGCAGAGACCGGAAACGGCGCCTATCAGACCTATATTGTCCCCGTGGACGAAACTGCCGCCGTTTCCGTTATGAATCTTCTCGAGGAAATATACAGCAAGCAAGACCGCACGCTCTCGTTCTTTTCACACGCCGCCTGCCGGCAGGCGGCATGCGGCAAGTGTATGGTAAAGGTGAACGGGAAAGTCAAGCTGGCCTGCAAGGAAAGGGTGGTGGAAAACAAGGTCGTCCTGGAACCGTACGCAAAGAAAGTGGTCAAAGACCTGATTTGTGAAACCTGAGAGGTAAAAACCGTGTATAAAAAGGAGAAATGAAAACATGAGCTCTGAAGCAAAAGATTTATCCCTGATGCAGCAAGAAGTGCAGGATCTGGAGCAGCTCAACAAAGCTCCTCTTTTCAAACGTTGGAAAGGCTATACGAAGTATACCGGACCGGCATTCCTTGAGGCCGCGACCACACTGGGCGCAGGTTCCTTCGCCTCCTGTGCCGCGATGGGCGCCGCTTATGGATACAAGATGCTCTGGATCCCGTTCTATTCGTACTTACTCGGCATGTTCATGCTGACACTGGGGATCCGCTTTGCCGTTCACAGCAAAGTTGATATCATCACGGCACAGAACACACACCAGAGCAAGCTCGTCGGTTCCGTCGTCACCGGCGTGATCGGCTCCTGTCTCGGCTATTGGACGTTCACCTTCGGCCAGTACGCACTTGGCACCGATGCGCTGCAGAATATGGCGGCGCTTGCCGGCATCAGCTTCCCGCGTTCGATCAACTGGATCCTGATCTTCGCGCTCTCCTTCCCGTTTGCGTGGATGTACGGCAAAAACGACAAGGCCGTCCGCTTTGTTGAAAATGTGACGAAGGTCCTCATTGCTTTGATGCTCGTCCTTTTCGGCGCCGTGCTCTTTGTCACGGGCGTGGACTGGAGTTCCCTGTTCCGCGGTCTGCTGGTCCCCACGCTTCCCAGCGGCATTGAGGGCATCTCCACCGGCATCGCAGCGCTCATCTCCGTGGTCGCTGTCGGCGACTGGCTGCAGCACCATTACGCCATGCGTCAGCGCGGTTTTACCCCCGCTCATGAGAAGCTCGCCCACTTTGACCTTGTCGTCGGAGGTCTGATCCCCGTAACGCTGGTGTTGACCTTTGTCGGCATTGCCTTTGCAGAGACCTTTGCCGGCGGCTCCTTCCCCGATGACACCTATGCCATGTCCAACGCATTGGTCAGCGCCATTCCGCACCCCCTGATCCAAGTCGGCTTCTATCTCGGTATTCTGGCCATCGTTGTAAGTACGATGATCGGTATGTCCACCATTGCCGCGCAGTCGCTGTGCTATGCTCTTGGCAAGCCCGCCGATCCCAACAGCAAGACGTGGAAGATCGGCCTTCTGCTCACGCAGGTGGGTCTGCTTGGCGCTTACATCGGCAAGCCCATGTGGGCCGTCATCTTTGTCGCCGGTCTCCAGTCCGTCTTCTCCTGGGTCAGTGGCTCGTCCTGGTTCCTGCTGTCGAATGACCGCCGCTTCCTCGGCAAGCACGTCACGAAGAATTATCTGTTCAATCTTGGCGTTCTGGTCAGCGTTGTTGTGCTGAACCTTACATTTGTCACCTTTGTTCTGACTAAGTTAGGAGTGTGGGCATAATGAACAAAACCATGTCGAAATTTCTTGAAACCAGAGTATTCGGTGAGACTATCCGGATCAGAACAGTTTTGACGCTTCTCCTGTGCGTGGTCAATTTTGCGTTGGCCTACGGCATCTGCCTTTACTATCTGATGAGCGGCGGCCCGACGCTGCTGATCATCAGCCTGATCCTGACGATCCTGCTGGTGCTCATTCTTGCTTTCCCCAACTGCGAGGTACAAGAAGATGCGGAGGCAAAAGATGTTGTTGACTGAGACGCATCACGCTGCGATCCTTGTAGAATTCTACAAGGAGCTGATGTCCGTATGCGGTGAAGCGCGCGGCTATGACGTATTTATGACCGCCGGACGCAGCTACGGCAGCCGCCGCGGCCGCCGCATGGCTCTGCGTGCCATGCGCGACGGCAATCCGCTGGACACGACCTCTTATTTTGCGTATGGCGAGCTGCTGTGTACCGAGGGCGGCTATGCAGGCGAGCTTTACGAAGCTTTCCCCGGCGTTGTCCATGAGCATCAGGAAGAATGTATGTGGGCAGAGGTGTTTCACAGCGAATGCCGCCAATGCGGTGTGGACTACTGTCGTGAGATCGACGGGGCGATCGTGCGGGGCTTTAACCCGACGCTGCAGTTTGAGTGCACGCAGAATATGCACCTGACTCGTTCCTGCGACTTTTACTATCACGGAAAAGAGATCGCCGCAGATTTCATGAGTACCTACTCCTCCCGTCTCGCCCCCGGTGCGAGCACAAAGCGGGAGATGGCCTATCACTGTGCGGATATGTATGATATGTACTGCTATGTGATTCGTTCCGTGCTGCCTGACCGCGCGCAGGATATCATATCCGCCGTGCGCGGACGGCTCGCAGAAAAGTACGGGTTAGGCTTCCTGCCGGCACTGGATGCCTACCAGAGTACCGACTTCAATCAAATTTAATCTCTCTTCTTAAAGAGGCAGAGGGCAGAAAGAGTGAGGAACGCAACATGAATCCGAAAGCAAGAGGTACCGCTTATATTTTGATCTCTGCGGTTGCATTCGGTCTGATGCCACTCCTGGCCTTAAAGATTTATGGCTGCGGCGGAAACTCTCTTTTTCTGTCTCTCTGCCGTTTTGCATTCAGCATTCCGCCGCTCTACTTTATGGCACGCAAAGAGAAAGTGGCGAAGCATCCACATCTAGAAGGCAGCTTTTTCGCCATCGCAGCTGTCTATATTCTCACGCCCCTGCTTCTTTTTGTCTCCTATTCCTATATTGCCAGCAGTCTTGCCTCAACGATACACTATGTATATCCCGCACTCGTCCTGCTGATTTGCCAGCTGTGTTTACACCAGAAGATTCCTGCATTCAAATATGCAAGCTGTCTTGTCTGCCTCGCTGGTGTTTGGAGCCTCTGCCTGTCTGAAACCTCGCTTCATCCACTCGGATTCATTTTTGCGTTTATGTCTGCTGTTACATACAGCTTGTATGTCGTTTATCTCCCGCGCAGTGGACTTCAAGCGCAGTTCTCTCCTGCTTCATTAACGCTGAGGCTCAACATTGTTGGCACAGGCGTCTTGTTGGTTCTTAATGCAGTGTGCGACACATGGGCTTTTTCCATGAGCGGCGAAGGCTGGTTCTACACGCTCTTGATAAGCTGGGGCACTGCAATCGGGGCAACGATCCTTTTTCAGGCAGGAATTAGACTATGCGGATCAGAAAATGCAGCCATGCTCAGCACGTTTGAACCGCTTACTAGTGTAATCGTCGGCATTTCTGTTCTCGGCGACCCCATGTCGGTGCAGACCGGCATTGGAATTTTCTTAGTGCTTGCGGCTGTTGCAGCTTTATCAGTTTATGAAAAGGGGAAATAAAGACTAGCGACTTGAGTTAGTGCGAACATACAGACATTTTGGAGCGATGTCCCGGTCATGATTCATGGTTGGGATTTCTGTTTGCCCTCACGCGCTTGTCTAGCCAAGGTCGGATTCATCGCTGATACTGGGCATAACATCAAAGTAATCCAGATTGAAAGTCAGATTGATGAGATCGTCAATGTCGCTGACATCATCACATTCGGCTTCCATAATGACAACGAGCTTTTCCTGATCGCTCAGGGAAAACTCGTCAGTCAAGACGGCAAGGTAGTTGAGCTTATCAAGGCTTTCATACTCGCCAAGCATTTCCCGAACGCCATAGATTGGGCATTCATAGCCAGTGATAAGCCATTCCTCATACTCCTGTACGTAGCTCCGGGCATTCCTCGGAGAGGTGGGATTCCCGTGATGTGCGCCAGCACAGTTCAAGTTGCCGCCCTCGCCTGGGGGAGTAGTGTCGAATACAAGCAAACAAAGCTGTAAAGTTTTTTTGGTCGCTCCGGTGGCGAGAGCATCTGCTCTCGCCACCGGAGCGACCAAACTCTTGCGGCAGAAGCACAGGAGCAATCCAACCCCTTTAACACATTTTATTTGGTCCTGCCCTCCCTTGTTCGATGATTCAACTATCATTTTCTATTGATTTGTTCGTTGGACGGTTCCCGGGGCAGGCTTTGGCTGCAGAAGCAATCGATCCTGTAAGGGATGTGACAATTACACTGAACTATGCGTTTAACGGAAAAGCAATTTCTGGTGCTGAGTTTGGCATTTACTACATTGCATCTGTTTCTCCCTACGAAGAGTTCACGCTTGCCGGAGATTTTGAGAATTATCCTGTAAAGCTTGACGGCCTTGATGCAACCGCATGGAATTCACTTGCCCAAACACTTTACGGCTACGCCCAGCGGGATAACCTGCCGCAGCTCGACCATAGGATGACGGACAGTAATGGAAGCCTGACTTTCCCGACCAAGAGTATATCTCTGAAGCCCGGCCTTTACCTGCTTCCCGGTAAAACTGTGACGATTGGTAACAAAACGCAAACATTTCTCAAAAATCTTTTCTGAATGCAGTAACAAGCGATGAGCAAAACAGGCAGAAGGAACTGCCCGCAAACCGGAAACGCAGTCCACCAGCACATGGCTCTTGTACCCCCAGTAGAACTCGTACCGCCGCTCATTGTGCTGGTTGGAGGCCGAGTGGACGCCGAGGGCGCAGTCTGGGTCGCTTTTTGGGTGGTTTTCCTTGGAGAACTTGTTTTTTGCAAAGGATTTCGGGTTGTTCTGCTTCGTGTTTGCCATGACGGGCGTGGAATCCAGGCCAACGAAAGACGCATCCACCACGCCCAGCTCATACAGCTGCCGCAAGAAGCGGTCATAGGTCCAGTAGGACGGCAGTGGCTCCATGATGTTAAAGCCGCAGTAGTGGGCAATGAGGCGATTGTTGTCCAGATAATCCACCAAATCTGTGATTTGTGAGAAGCCCTCGCATTTCATAACGATAAAAGCACAGACCATGGCTTCCTTCGGGAAGCCGCGCCGCCCGGTTGCCGCTCTGGGCAGCGTGAAGTCCAGACAGCTGAAAAGCTTGTCGTAGAATGCAGCGGCTCGTTGGGATGTGAACAATGTGACATCCTGAATGATTTCCTGTCGGTAGATAGCGGCCAGCCCCTTTCTGGTTGGTTTTCTCTCAAGTCAATTTTACCAAAAAGGGGCTCCGCTTTCTATACCATTTGAGTGATTTTCGGCTTCAGCCATGGCTGGGAACCATTGCAATTACTACTCTTTTGGAGTTTTGCTCATGGCTGGAACTGTACTACAACGGAGGGGAGGTTGATGCAAATATGACGAAGCAATATAAGGGACGGACAGCAACTATTGAAATTGATGAGAAGAATGTTATAATTAAATCTTCCGGATTCTTTTCATCATCAAAGAAAACTATTCCACTTAGGGATATAAAGAATGTAGAGCTTAGTGCAAGTTCATTTTTCTCAAAGGATACGGTGGAAATATACTATGGCAGCAATGTTGAAAAAGTCCAGTTTTCCAATTCTGCCGATGCGAAGCAAGCAGCGACCGACATCACAGATATTGCAAGGAAAAACAGGCGAACATCTCCACTCGGGGAACTCACTGGACTTGCCACATCGTTATTTGGAATTGGCGTATCTGTTGCCTCTGCCATAAAAGAGGATCAAGAACGACAGCGGAAAAGGGAAATTCAAAAAGCAGAAGCCGAATATAAAAAGGCTGTTGATGACTTTCTTAACTCTGGTAAACTAACGACCACTACTTATGTCAATGGAAGAGAGTTTAACCGTCCTACTGCTAAAGATGATATAGAAGCTGTATTTATTGCAGAGTATGCAAAGTCACCCCGCACCGCAGAACAGCCGTGGTCACAGAAATAGACGGAGCAATACGGCATTCAAGATGTTCCTGCCTATCTGCAATCTGTGGTTGCAGATGGATATTTGGAGGAAGCCGTTTTGGGGAAAGCGCTTTCGACCCTCACAGGGGAACGGCTTAAAACAATGTTGTCCGATCTTTCGATGAAAGCGAGCGGGGCAAAGAGCGTTCTTATCCAGCGGCTGGTGGAAGAAGCAGATGAACATAGGGTGCGACAGCTTTTCCCAAATCCTGTGTACGCGCTTACTGAGAAAGGCGCTGAGTTGCTGAGGGCTAATCAGTCTGTACTTGCCGATATGTGGATAGATTGTGAGAAAGCCATTGAGCAGGGTAAAAATGTTGCACCGGAGTTTAAGAAACCTGATACTAAAAAGTAAAAAAGAAAAGAACAGCTAAGAAGCAACTGACAGATGCAGAGAAACTTCAAGAATACAAAAAATCGCTCAGAGCTCTATATGAAGCATTAAAAGGTCCTGAAGTTCGAGAGCAAATTTCAACAATCAAGGCTTGTAAACCGACCAGAAAAGAGTTGGAAGAGGATTTGCGGGGAATATGTGCGAATGCCTGTTATTCCCCTATTCCGTACTCCGAAACAATGTGGAATATCTATAAGTACAGAGATTTCTACTCCGAAGAACTTATTGACCAAATATACAAAGGACAAACAAAGTATATGCTCTTTGATAGAACTGGTTTTGCGGATTTGGTTCATAAGATTTCCGGAAATACTCCATTTGACTTTTTCGCATTCATTGACAAGAAATGGGATATATTTGTATCGGAATATATGAGAAAGCATTGAACGTCACTATTCCGGAATAGGAGAAAGTATCCCTTTGGAACAAAGGGCGCACTTCTATACTCTCCGGACGGGAGTATGTGCGTCCTGCGGAGCAAACAGACCAGACGATTGAAGTCTGGCCTGTTTTGCGTCACTTCGTTCCGAGCAAGTGGCTGCACCCCTTGCGCTGCCATAGCAGCTATCCCAGCGCACTTTGCAGCGGAAACAATCTGCTGGCGCAGACCATTTCCGCCGCAAAGCCTGAAAATCCATATCGTTATCAAGACCGTCTACCGAAAACGTAGGCGGTCTTTTTGTATCTATCCATCCCATCATTTATCAGTCAGGAGGTTAAAATCATGCACGAAAAAGAAATTGAGAAGCTGCAAGTCGAGAAAGAAAAGGTCGAGCGTCAGCTTGCACAGGAGCAGCACAAAATTCAGCGCCTCGAAAACCGCGCCGCCTACTATGAAAAGGGAGATCGGCGCAAGCGGGCACACCGGCTTATCACCCGTGGTGCTGCCATTGAGAGTGTTGCTCCGCAGACGAAAGAGTTGGGCGAAACCGAGTTTTACACTTTTGCCGAACAGGTCCTTGCGCTGCCGGACACGCAAAGACTGCTCACGGAAGCTGTCAGCCGCCATGCAGGAGGTGACTGAGTATCGCGCTATTTCATTTTCATGTAACGCAGATCAAGCGCAGCGCGGGGCAATCTGCCGTGGCTGCTGCCGCGTACCGTGTCGGGGAAAAGCTGCACAGCGAATACTACGGCGAGGACAGCGACTACACCCGCAAGGGCGGCGTGATCTGCTCCGACATTCTCCTGCCGTCCCATGCACCGCCCGAATACGCAGACCGCCAGACCCTATGGAACGCCGTAGAGAAAGCCGAGCGTGGGAAGAAAGCGCAGCTTGCCTACAGCTTTGACATTGCCTTGCAGAATGAGTTTTCCATGCAGGAGAACATCTATCTTGCAAGGCAATTTTTGTTGGACAATTTTGTGAGCCGCGGCATGGTGGCGGACTTCGCCGTACACCAGTCAGACAAAGCGGACGGCGGCATTTCCAACCCACATTTTCACGTCATGTGTCCGATTCGCCCCATCGACCTGGACGGCAGTTGGGGAAACAAACAGCGGCGGGAGTATGTGCTGGACGAGCATGGGGAGCGCGCCCTGGACGAGGCAGGCAATTATGTGTTCAACGCTGTTCCCACGACAGACTGGGGAAAGCCCGAAACGCTGGAAGCGTGGCGGCATGCATGGGCTGAACTGTGCAACGCGAAGTTTGCAGAGAAAGGCTTGGATTGCTGGATCGACCACCGTAGCTATGAGCGGCAAGGCATTGAGCAGATTCCTACCGTCCATGAGGGACCGTCTGTCCGCGCGATGGAAGCGAAGGGAATCCACATCGACAAGGGCGATCTCAACCGCTGGCTTCGCAAAACCAACGCGCTGCTGCGGGAAGCCAAAGAGAAAATCGCCGCGCTGATCGGCTGGCTGAAGGACGTGAAAGCTGAGCTTGCCAAGCCCCAGCCGCCCACGCTGAACGATCTGCTGGCACTGCATTGCGCCAATCGCAACAAGGGTGCGTACAGCAATAAAGCGAAGAACGCCAACTTGCAGCGTTACGCCGAGGCGTTTAGCTTTCTGCAATCCAAAAACCTTTACACTGTGGACGATCTGGAAAGTACGCTTCACGCTATGCAGAACAAGATTGATACGCTGAAAAGGTCTGCATCTACAAATCAGGCTCGTATCAAAGAAGTTGACGAGTTGCTGCGTATGGTGGACTACTACAAATCCGGCAAGTCCGCTACGGATAAGCTGAAATCCATCCGCTTTGAGAAATCACGGCAGAAGTACAAAGCGGAACACGATAACGAGCTGCGGACATTCTACATGGCGGAACGCAAGCTGAAACCGTATTTCAAAGATGGCAAGCTGCCCATCACCGCATGGCGCAGGGAACGGGAGCAGTTGGAGCAGGAATATAGGGACATTCAGACAGAGCTTGCGCCGCTCCATGCAGACGCGAAAAAGCTCTGGGCAATCCATTACAACATCTACGAAGTGCAGCATGAGCAGGAGCGCCAGAACACCACGACGCGGCAGAAAAAGCAGGAAATTGAACACTAAGGAGGGCATTGCCTATTGAGCATTTTTGAAGCTGTCAAGCAGACTGTGACCACCCGGCAGGCTGCGGAGCGATACGGCATCCGGGTGGAACGAAACGGAATGTGTCGCTGCCCGTTCCACGATGACAGCACACCCAGCATGAAGCTGGATCGCCGGTATTACTGCTTTGGCTGCGGTGCTACCGGGGACGTAATCGACTTCGTTTCCCGGCTTCGCGGAATCGGCAGCAAGGAAGCCGCAATTCTGCTGGCACAGGATTTTGCTATTCTGTATGAGAGCAGCGCAGATAAGCCGTGTAAGCCACAAAAACAGAATACCGAGGAACAAAATTATCAGCACATGGAACGCTACTGTTTCCGTGTGCTGTTGGACTATTACCGGCAGCTATGCCGCTGGAAGGAGGATACCCCGCAAACGCCGGAGGACGGATATCATCCGCGCTTTGTAGAAGCATTACAGAAGCTCTCGCTGGTTGAATATCTGCTGGACGAGCTGCTGTGCGGGGATATACATGCGCGGGCATCCGTTGTGATCGAATATGGAGAGGAAGTGAGGAACATTGAGCAGCGAATGGCAGAGCTTGCCGCCGCAGATGAGGCAGCAGCTCAAAATGCAGGCGGGCAGTATAGCATCGCCGATGAGCATTGAAGAAGTAAAAGCCATGCTGGACACCACGGAAAAAGGTGGCGTCCGCAACAGTATCAAGAATTGCCTGACGGTGTTTCAGCACGATCCGCTGCTCTCCGGTGCGATTGCATACAATCTGCTGACCGACCGCACCGATATTGTGAAGCCCATTGGTTATGACCGAAGCCACAGCGCATCCATGACCGACACGGATATGAAGTACATCCGGCTGTATCTGGAAGAGAATTACGACCTGACAAGCGAGAAGAAGATCATAGATGCTGCCGATCTTGCTGCCCATCAGAACAGCTACCATCCTGTCCGGGATTATCTGAACAGCCTTACATGGGATGGCACGGAGCGCATCCGCTTTTGTCTGCATCATTTTCTGGGAGCGGAAGCAGATGAGTACACCTTTCAAGCGCTGCGGCTGTTCCTGCTTGGCGCGATCCATCGGGCATTTCGTCCCGGCTGCAAATTTGAAGTCATGCTCTGTCTGGTGGGCGGTCAGGGCGCGGGAAAGTCCACCTTCTTTCGCCTGCTGGCAGGCAAGGATGAGTGGTTTTCCGACGATCTGCGGAAGCTGGACGATGAAAATGTATACCGCAAGCTGCAAGGGCACTGGATTATAGAAATGTCCGAAATGATCGCAACCGCCAATGCCAAGAGTATTGAGGAAATCAAGTCGTTTCTGAGCCGCCAGAAGGAGGTCTACAAAATCCCGTATGAAACCCATCCGGCAGACCGATTGCGGCAATGCGTGTTCGGCGGCACGTCAAACGCAATGGACTTCCTGCCCCTCGACCGCTCCGGTAACCGACGCTTTCTGCCGGTGCAGGTCTGTCCGGAGCAGGCGGAGGTTCACATTTTGGAGGATGAAGCCGCATCCAGAGCCTATTTGCAGCAGGTATGGGCGGAGGCAATGACCATCTACCGGACAAGTGGTTGGAAGCTGACGTTCAGCCCGGAGATGGTGCGCTATCTCAAAGAACATCAGAAGGACTTCATGCCGGAGGACACGAAAGCGGGCATGATTCAGGCGTTTCTGGACAGCTACACAGGCGATACCGTCTGTTCCAAGCAGCTTTACAAGGAGGCGCTGAACCATGCTTTTGACGAGCCGAAGCAATGGGAGATCCGCGAGATCAACGAGATTATGAACCAGTGCGTGACCGGCTGGACGTATTTCTCCAATCCCCGCAGCTTTGCCGGGTACGGCAGGCAAAAGGGCTGGGAGCGCGAAAGAGCTGCAACCGGCAGCGGCAACCGAACCTCAGAAATCCCGGACGGCTTTGTGGAGATCACAGAGCAGATGGAGCTACCGTTCTGAAAAGTGTGGCTGGTTGCAAATCCTGTTGCGACTCCGTTGTCGGGCTGGTTGCCGGAGAAATCCCTGCTCTGTCAGGCTTTTTCTACCTTTGACAACCAAAACAACCAAAAAATAGAAGAAAAGGGAAATCGTAAATCAACCGTCAGACCGGGTATGTTTCGAGGTTTTTGGAAGTCCGTTGCCGGACTTCGTTGCCGCCTCACCCTGTCTGGCTATTTTTATAAGGAGGATAAACTGCCTATGAAGGAAATCCCGATTTGGGAAAAGAGCAATCTGAGCTTGGAGGAGGCTGCGGCTTATTCCGGCATTGGTATCAACAAGCTGCGTGAGATCACCAACGAGGACCGATGCAAATTCGTCCTCTGGGTGGGCAACAAGCGCCTGATTAAACGCCGACTGTTCGATCAGTTCATCGAGCAGGCGTATTCTATTTGAAAAAGTGATGTGAAAACCATGATACAGCGATACTTTGAAAAAGTTGTCTGTTTCCGTTCAAGATCAGTGGAAATCGCATATTCGGTATGATATACTTGTATCAATCCCTATAATCGCGCTTTTCACAGAAAGGAGTTCCTGAATTGTCTGAAAAGCGCAAAGATAGCAAAGGTCGTGTTTTGAAGGACGGCGAAAGCCAAAGAGCAAACGGCACTTATGACTATCGTTATACCGATATACACAAGAAACGGCGCTGTATTTACGCCAAATCCCTGACAGAGCTGCGGAAGAAGGAGGACGAGCTGCGGCGCGACATGGCGGACGGCATCGACTATGCAGCGGGCGAGATGACCGTGGCGGAGCTGGTCGACCGCTACATGAACCTGAAACGGGGCTTGAAGCAAAACTCCCTGCGGTCGTATGGTTCTGCGGTCAAGCGGATTCATGCTGATCCGTTCGGGCAGAAGCCGATCAAAACCATAAAGCTCTCCGACGCAAAGGGCTGGTTCGTGTTCCTGCACGACAGCGGCATCAAGCAAAACACCATCGGCGTGCCGCAAAGCGTTGTCAGACCGGCGTTTGAAATGGCGGTGGATGATGACATCATTCGCAAGAATCCGTTCAAGTTCAAGCTGTCCGACGTGATACCAAAGGATGCCTATGTACGCGACGCGCTGACCAAGGAGCAGCAAGAGAAGTATCTGCAATTCGTGCAGGACTGCGGCGGGAATTACTATGATGACATTGTGATCCTGCTGGGAACCGGCTTGCGCGTGAGCGAGCTGTACGGTCTGACACGGGCAGATATTGACTTTGACCGGCGCTGTATTCACGTTCGGCGGCAGCTATGCCGGACGGCAGAGAAGCCCTATTTCGTCACACCGCCCAAAACCAAAAGCGGCATCCGAAACGTCCCAATGACGGATGCGGTTTACATGGCGCTGATGCGGGTGGTGAAAGCCAGAACTGCCCCGAAGGTGGAATTGCTGGTGGACGGTCACAGCGGGTTCCTCTTTCTGGACAAGTCTGGGATGCCGAAGGTTGCGATGCACTTGGAGAACTATATGCGAGGGCTGCAAGCGCGATTTGAAAAGGCATACGGCAAGCCTGTCCCTCGGATCACGCCCCATGTGCTGCGGCATACCTTCTGCACCAACGTCCAACAGGCGGGGCTTGATGTGAAAAGCCTGCAATATCTGATGGGACACTCCAACGCCAGCGTGACGCTGGATGTCTACACCCACAGCAGCTTTGATTCCGTCGAGAGAGCCTTTGAACAGATCGCCAGCAGTCTATAATTTTCATTGTACGAAGTTGATTGGCTTACGCCACAACTTACGCCAATTCCCTGTCAAGTGGCGTAGATTTGCGTAGAAATGTGTGAATTTCATCAAAATCAAGGAAGTTGCAAAAAGCGGTTCAAAGCCTTGATAACTCTACGAAAATCTACATTTTGTGTTATATGCGTTTTGCTTCAAAAAGTTGCGGTTTTGAAGGGCGGTATGTACTAAGAGACACCGCTTTTTCCAAAAGGTGATAAGAAAGGCCCGCCTGCGTTTGCAGGCGGGCCTTTTGTTCCCTGCACCGTGCAGGGAGCGCGGGAAAGGGAGGGATATCTCTTTTTCGAAAAGAGATATCCCTCCCTTTCACCCTCCCAGAG
>ERZ773221.114-NODE-114-length-101069-cov-8.938246_pt1 | contig 101069 bp, 89 predicted proteins | sample MGYA00580994_ERZ773221 | MGnify/ENA primary metagenome ERZ773221 (study PRJEB29015, sample SAMEA2737758) | human gut metagenome | biome: human gut; feature: human-associated habitat; material: faeces | place: China | collected 2012 ... | reverse complement strand
TGCCGGATGGGGAGAACAATCCATTATTTGAGGAAACCTTTGCGCTTTTTAAAGACTATTATGGCGAACATTGCAATGATAACACAAAGCCGTATGCAGGCGTTGTAGGGCTGATCGAGACGTTAAAGAAGAAAGGATATGCGGTAGCAATCGTATCGAATAAGATTGATTTTGCGGTCAAAGAATTAAACGACCTTTATTTTAAAGGAATCGTTCCTGTAGCAATCGGTGAAAAAGAGGGCATCCGCAGAAAACCGGCACCGGATACTGTTTTTGAGGCATTGAAGGAATTAGGAAAAACAAAGGAAGAAGCAATCTATGTAGGCGACTCTGATGTGGATATCGAGACCGCAAAAAATTCCGGTATGCCATGCATTTCCGTATTATGGGGATTCCGTGACAAAGAATTTTTGGCAGAGCATGGAGCAGAATACTACGCTGAGACGGCAGAGGATGTACTAAGATATATAAAAGAGATGGAATAGCATCAGGGCAATTCTGTACGCAAACGTTAGACTAAAATTTACCCAATAATTGCAAAATATATCCCCCAGGGGAGCTTGTAGAACCGGACATTCCTAAAGTAGAATAGTCGTCATGGAGAGGAACGCCACACAACCAGATGGCAGATCTTACAAAAAGAAAACGGAGATTAGGAATGAAAAAGAGAATTTTTGCGATGCTGATGGCAGCAGCAATGATGCTTTCCATGGCAGCCTGTGGAAACGGCACAGAAGAAAAGAAAACAGAAAATTCCGCTGGAACCGAAGCGCAGGCAGCGGGCGGAGAGTCGACACTTGTATATGGAAGTAATGATTACACGCGTATCAATCCGGCAATGGATGAGCATGGTGAGATCAATATTCTGATTTTCAGCGGACTGACATCACATGATGGTGAGAATCAGGTTGCTCCGGGGCTTGCAAAGAGCTGGGACTACGATGAAGATACTTTAACTTATACATTCCATTTAGAGGAGAATGTAAAGTGGCATGATGGGGAACCGTTTACAGCAGATGATGTAAAATTCACGATCGAAGCAATCATGGATCCTGATAACGGTTCCGAAAATGCACCAAACTACGAAGACGTAACAGCAATTGACGTGATCGACGATCATACGATCGCATTTACGCTTTCAGCACCGAACGTAGCTTTTCTTGACTATATGACAATGGCAATTCTGCCAAAGCATTTGCTGGAAGGCGAAGATATGCAGGAGTCGGATTTCTTCCGCCATCCGATTGGTACCGGTCCATACAAATTAGACAGCTGGGATGCTGGACAGGCGATCACACTTGTGAAGAATGAGGATTATTTCAAGGGTGTGCCAAATATCGACAAGATCATTTTTAAGATCGTACCGGATGATAATGCAAAAGCGATCCAGATGCAGTCCGGAGAACTGGATCTTGCATTGCTGACACCAAAGGATGCGAAGACCTTTGCAGATCAGGATGGTTATACATGCTATGATATGAAGACATCTGATTACCGCGGAATCCTTTACAATTTTAATAATGATTACTGGACAGCAAATAAAGACATTATTCCTGCGATCAATTATGCAATTGACAGACAGGCGATCATTGATGCGGTTCTCCTCGGACAGGGAATGACCGCATACGGACCATTGCAGCGTAATATTTACAACAATGAGAATGTAGAACATTATGATTACAATCCGGAAAAATCAAAAGAAATCATGGAGTCTGTCGGATGTACGATGGGTGAAGACGGATTTTACTATAGAGATGGCGAAAAAATCGGTTTCGTAATAAGTGTCGGAGCAGGTGACCAGGTACGGCTCGATATCGCCCAGGCAGCAGCACAGCAGTTAAAAGAAGTTGGTATTGACTGTACGGTAGAAGTTCCGACAGAGGTTGACTGGGGCGGACAGATGGCGTATCTGATCGGCTGGGGAAGTCCTTTTGATGCAGATGATCATACTTACAAAGTATTTGGTACAGACAAGGGCGCTAACTACAGTTCTTATTCCAATGCACTGGTAGACCAGTATCTGATTGAGGCAAGAGAGTCTGCAGATCCTGCGGTGCGTGCAGAGGCATATGACAAGTTTCAGGAAGAGATGGCAAAAGATCCGGCATTTACCTTTATCTGCTATATTGATGCAAATTATGTGGCAAATTCTTCTATTCAGGGAATCTCAGCAGACACTGTTATGGGACATCACGGTGTCGGAATTTTCTGGAATGTTGCAGACTGGACGATCGGGAACTAGGAAATAACTGCCGGAGACAGCAGAAGGAATTCACTATGGAAGAACAGAGCAGAACATATATATTGGAAGCTTCAGATTTATCGGTCAGTTTTGAAACGGACGCCGGTGAAGTACAGGCAGTCAGAGATGTAAGCCTCTCCCTGAAAGAGGGAGAGGTTCTTGCGATTGTGGGAGAGTCCGGCTGTGGGAAAAGCGTTTTGTGTAAAAGTCTGATGAAAATGCTTCCGGGAAATGCCAGAATAAAATCAGGAAAAATTCTGGCAAATGGAATCGATATTACCGGGTACAAAGAGCGTGACATGGCGAAATTGCGTGGAACGCTTTTTTCCATGGTATTTCAGGATCCGATGACAGCATTAAATCCGACGATGACAATTGGCAGACAGATAGAAGAAGCAATTAAAATACACAATCCTCATATAAAGCGTGATGCATTAGAAAAGCGTGTCATAGAGCTGATGGGATTAGTCGGTATCGATCAGGCAGACGAGCGGAGAAATTTATACCCGTATCATTTTTCGGGCGGCATGAGACAGCGCAGTGTGTTAGCAATCGCACTGGCAGGAAATCCGTCTGTCCTGATCGCAGATGAGCCGACAACAGCGTTAGATGTGACGATACAGGCACAGATTTTGGATCTGTTCCGCGATATCCAGCAGAAAATGCATACCTCAACTATTTTTGTGACACATGATCTGGGCGTTGTCGCAAGAGTTGCGGACCGGGTGGCTGTCATGTATGCAGGGAAAATCGTGGAACTTGGAACAACAGAGGACATTTTTTATGATGCAAGGCATCCATATACATGGGGGCTTATGCAGGCACTTCCGGCGTATGCAAAAGGGAAAGAGATGCTGCATGCGATCCCGGGAATGCCGCCGGTATTGATCGATCCTCCCAGGGGGGATGCGTTTGCATGCAGAAATGAATATGCACTTGCGATTGATTATGAAAAACAACCGCCAATGTTTAGAATATCGGACACACACTATGCGGCAACCTGGCTGCTGGATGAGAGAGCACCTGAAATAAAACCGCCTTCGCCCGTATGCAGTTCCTTTTTTGCAGAAGGATATCAGAGAGAAGGATGTGAAGAAACAGCGGAGCGCGAAAAGACTTCTGTGGTGGAAGAATGCCAGAATGATGCAGAAAACAGGGAGACTTTAGTGGCTGTAAATCATCTCACGAAAAGTTTTTCCATTGGAAAAAGAAATGTACATAAAGCTGTAGATGACGTGAGTTTCCGGATTTATAAGGGAGAAGTTTTTGGACTGGTAGGTGAATCCGGTTCCGGAAAATCAACTGTGGCAAACTGCGTGATGAATTTATGTAAACCAGATAGCGGAGAGATTTTATATAAGGAAATTGATACCTGCTGCAGTAAGGAGTTCCGGAAAAATAAAAAAATGCTTCAGTGTGAGCGGCAGATTATTTTTCAGGACTCTACTTCCAGTTTGAATCCTCGTATGAAAGTGAAGGATATTTTGTCAGAGCCCTTCCGGATACAGCACATCACACCGAAAAGAGGGACACTTTCAGCGGAGGCAGCATTTCAGCTGACGTATGTTGGATTGGATAATTCCTATCTGGAAAAATATCCTTCGGAGCTCTCAGGCGGACAAAGGCAGCGTGTTGCAATTGCGCGTGCAGTAGCGATGGAACCGGAACTGCTGGTCGCAGATGAACCGATCGCATCCTTAGACGTATCCATTCAGGCACAGATCGTGAATTTGTTCCGGCATCTGCAGAAGGAACACGGGTTTTCGTTTCTGTTTATTGCACACGATCTTTCCATGGTACGTTTTTTGTGTGACCGGGTAGGTGTGATGTATGACGGCAAATTAGTAGAAGTAGGAAATGTGGAGGATATTTTCAGACATCCGAAGCACCCATATACGAAGGCATTGATCGAGTCGATCCCAATTCCGGATCCACACAGGGAGCGGCAAAGAGCAAGAGAGAAAGAACATGAGTAAAAAAGAGATTGGTATCTATATAATAAAAAAAATATTGCTGTTTCTGGCAAGTATTTTTTTGTTGTCAGTGATCGTATTTTATATTTCCAGACTGGCACCGGGAGATCCGCTTGTCTCTTACTATGGGGAAAGAGTGGAAAAAATGAGTCCCGAGGAACATGACTGGGCGATGGAGAAGCTGGGACTGAACGAGTCTGTTTCCGTTCAGTATGTAAAATGGCTTTCGAATGCATTTCGTGGAGAATTCGGCATCTCCTATAAATACAAAATGGATGTGCTGGAAGTGATTTCCGGAAGAGTCGGAAATACAATGCTGCTGGGCGGGATTGGCTTTGTGCTTATTTTTACACTGGCGTTGTTATTGGGAATTTTGTGTGCATGGCACGAAGAAAAATGGCTGGATAAAATCATATGCCAGGTCGGAACGGTCACAAGCTGTATACCGGAGTTCTGGTTTTCACTGGTACTGATCCTTTTCTTTGCAGTTGAGCTTCATATATTGCCAAGTTCCGGCGCCTACACGATCGGAAAAGAGAAAGATACTGCTGACAGGATACAGCATCTCATATTGCCGGTCACAGTTGTAGTGATGGGACACCTATGGTACTACGCTTATATGATCCGCAATAAGATCTTAGAGGAAGTGCGGGCAGATTATGTGCTGCTGGCGAAATCAAAAGGGCTGACAAAAAATAAGATCCTTTTCCGCCATTGCCTCCGTAACATTATTCCAAGCTATCTGAGCATTATGGCGATCTCGGTGCCTCATATTTTAGGAGGAACCTATATTGTTGAGACAGTATTCTCTTATCCGGGGCTTGGAACACTTGCTTATGAGAGTGCCAGATATAAAGATTATAATTTACTGATGGTTTTATGCATTCTTACAGGTATTGTCGTGGTTGTCTGCAACATGATCGCCCAGACGATCAATGAGAGGATTGATCCGAGAATACGTCAGTGACAGAAAGGAACCGATGATGGATACAGATTTTCAGATTGTGGGAATTAGAAATACAGAGGATCGGACGGTTGGCAGGCATAGAAAATGGTATCAGGGAAAACCGCTGATATCAGCACTGCTGCTTGCGGTCATCCTGTCAGGCTGCCTGTGCTGTCATCTGATCATGACAAAAGATCCCGGCTATATGGACCTGGCACATTACAATGAAGCACCGGGAGGAGAGTTTCTCTTTGGGACAGATACGATGGGGAGAGATATTTTTTCCATGATCTGGTATGGGGGACGGATCTCACTTTTGATCGGAGTACTTGCAACGCTTATCTCTACGGTACTTGCTATTGTCTTTGGTTCCGTCAGCGGATGTGCGCCGGAGTGGGTGGATTCACTGCTCATGCGTTTTACAGAGATTTTCTTAAGCATCCCGAATCTGCTGCTGGTCATTTTATTGCAGGCAATCTTAGGAAAAGCCAGCATTTTCAGTATTTCGTTTATTATCGGGATCACGAGCTGGCCAAGTATCGCCAAAGTGGTACGCACGGAAGTAAAACAGATCCGAAACAGCGGGTATGTCATCGCAGTAAGATGTATGGGAGGAAGCTTTTGGCATGTCTTGTGGAAACACCTGACTCCAAATTTTGCTTCATCGATCATGTTTATGGTTGTCATGAATATCAGAAGTGCGATCATTGCAGAGTCAACCTTAAGCTTCATGGGAATCGGTCTGCCGCTAGAGCAGATTTCGTGGGGAAGCATGCTTTCAAATGCAGACAAAGCACTGATGACAAAGTCATGGTGGATCATCCTCATACCGGGCCTTTTTCTGACAGTCACGCTCATGTGCATGACAAATCTTGGAAATTATTTGAGAAAGGCTGTCAACCGGAAGGAAAGTTATCTGTAACTGTGTCAGTGCATACATGACTTTACAGTTGACAAGACAGCTGTAAAGTGATACCTTAAACAAGAATCTTAAAACCATGGTAATGAGAAATTTTGTCGTGATAAGGCAGAAAAATCTGAGAAAAGAGTGGATGATGGAATGGAAGTAATGCCTCACCTAAAACTGCGCGATGACCTCGGCATTCAGTATGCGATCCTTCCTGGAGACCCGGCAAGGGTGGAGTGGATCGCAGAACAGCTAGAGGACGTGGAGGAGTTAGAATTTAACAGGGAATATAAAAGCATTGCAGGAACTTACAAGGGAATCCGCATGCTTGCAGTTTCTACGGGGATCGGCGGTCCTTCGACCGGAATTGCTGTGGAAGAGCTGGCGCGTATCGGCGTGACGCATGCGATCCGTATCGGAAGCTGCGGTGCATTACAAAAAGAGATCAGATTAGGGGATCTGATCTTAGTGCAGGGTGCGGTGAGAGATGAAGGAACTTCCAGAACGTACATAGATTCCATTTATCCGGCAATCCCGGATTTTGAGCTGATGAGTGCCTGTGTAAAGGTGGCAGAGAAGGAGCAGATTCCGGCACATGTCGGAATGGCACGGAGTCATGACAGTTTTTACACGGACAGAGAGGACGAGATCGACGCACTGTGGGCCGGCAGAGGGGTGCTTGGCTGTGATATGGAGACGGCGGCGCTGTTTGTGATCGGAAAACTCCGGGGTGTGAAGACAGCCTCTGTCTTAAATACTGTGGTGGAATACGAGGATAACCTTGAAGATAACATTAACAACTATACGGATGGAGTGAATACAACCGTACAGGGAGAAAAAAACGAGATTCATGTAGCATTGGAGGCACTGTACAGGTGCTCCGGAAAATGAGGAGGACAACGTTATGAAGAACATTTTTAAAACAAAATTAAACACAGCAAGTCTGGTATTGATCCCGGCATGTATCGGTATCAATTACCTCGGAAAATTATTTGCATCCGTATTAAAACTGCCGTTATGGTTAGATTCCATCGGAACCTGTATCGGTGGCGCACTCGGCGGACCGATCATCGGTGCGATCTGTGGAGCAGCCAACAACCTGATCTATGGTTTTACAACCGGTGATTCCATTACATTAGTGTATGCCCTCACAAGTCTTGGCATTGGTCTTGTCGTTGGTATTATGGCACGTCTCGGCAAAATGGAAAAAGTAAACGGTGCGTTACTGACTTCTTTAGCCGGCGGTCTTGCAGCAGTATTGATTTCCACTCCGTTAAACGTTATTTTCTGGGGTGGTACAACAGGAAATGTCTGGGGCGATGCAGTATTCGCAGCAACACAGGCAGCAAATCTCCCGGTTGTATTAGGTTCTTTCTTAGATGAAGTTGTTGTGGATGTTCCGGATAAGATCATTACGGTATTGATCGTGTTTGCGATTTTGAAAGGACTTCCGAAAAAACTTACTGCTCTTTATGATGTGAACGACAGTGTGGAGAGCTTAGACTAAGAAGTGAAAACATATTCTGATGGAGTGATTTAGATGAAAAGTATCAGCCTTTATGTGGATAAAGATACCTATTTGACCAGAATGCATCCGTTTACGAAACTGTGTTATATCCTGACAGCGGTCGTTGCATCGCTGATCGCAGGGAAGTTATGGGCATTCGCTATATTCATTGGAATCAGTCTTGTAATGCTTATCAGTGGAAAAATCATGAAAAAGGTTTTTCCACTGATTGCTTTTTCATTTACAATTCTGATCACCATATTTTTGATCCATGGTTTATTTAATCATGAAAATGCAAACTTAATGTTTCAGTTAGGACCGTTAAAGTTCTATCGGGAAGGAATGATGTATGCGCTTCGCATCAGCTGTAACGTCTTGAATATGCTGCTGGCATTTGCGGTGTTTGTACTCACAACTAAGCCGGCAGAGCTGGTAGAGGATCTGGAGCAGGCAGGATTTTCGCCGAAGATCGGATATGTCATCAGTTCTGTTTTTCAGATCGTACCGCAGATGAGCGGCACGATGAACACGATCATGGATGCACAGCGGAGCCGTGGGCTTGAGACGGAGGGAAATCTGATCACCAGGGCAAAATCTTTTCTACCGTTAATTTCGCCGGTTGTCATGAGTTCGCTCATCAACACAAGAGAGCGTGCAATCGCACTGGAAATCCGGGGCTTTGAGGCTGGGCAGAAAAAGACCTATCTCAGGGAAGGGAAAATGAAAACTTCCGACCGCATGTTATGTCTGGTGATGGCTGTGGTGATTGCAGGGGCTATCGTGGTGAGGATTGTGTTTTGAGTTGTTTATGGAAAAAGGAAGAATTATGGCATATATAAAGGTTGAAAATTTAAAATACCGCTATCCAAATACAACAAAGCTTGCGTTGGATGGGTTGGATTTTGAAATAGAAAAAGGTTCTTTTGTCGGGATCGTCGGGGAGAACGGAGCCGGAAAAAGTACGCTCTGTCAGGCGTTCAACGGTCTTGTTCCGGGATTTTTCAAAGGGGCTTATGGAGGAAAAGTTCTGATCGAGGACATTGAAGTGGCAAAAACGACTGTTTCAAAGCTGTGTCAGAAAGTAGGTCTGGTATTCCAGAATCCGTTCAACCAGCTCTCCGGTGCAAAAGAAACTGTTTTTGAGGAAATTGCATTTGGTCTGCAGAACTTCGGCGTGCCAAAAGAAGAGATGATAAGCCGTGTGGATGAAGTGATGGAACTGCTGGATATTGCAGCTTACAGGGACAGAAATCCGTTTGATTTGTCCGGTGGTCAGATGCAGAGGGTGGCGCTGGCAGGTATCCTTGCGATGAAACCGGAAGTAATCGTGTTAGACGAGCCTACCTCACAGCTTGATCCGGCGGGAAGCGAGGAAGTTTTTGCAGCGGTCGATAAGCTCGCAAAATCAGGGATCACCATCATTATGGTGGAGCAGAAGCTGGAAAAACTGGCAGAATACTGTGATAAGATTTTGCTGCTGCATCAGGGAAAGCAGATTGCATTCGATACGCCGGAACAGATTTTTTCCAGAGCGGATCTGCAGAGCTATGGGGTGAATCCACCTGCCTATACAAGAATCTGTCAGGCTTTTGGCGTGAAGAAAGAGAATGGATGTTATCCGGCTTCGCTTAAGGATGCGTTGGCGTTAAAAGATTTGTTTCCGGGGGAGGAAGCGTTCTGCCCGGAAAAAATATTATTAGACAATAATAAAGATATGAAAAATAAGAATGGGCAGATTGAAGATTCTGTAACTACAGATGAAAGCATGAAACTGACTATAAGTTGTAAGAAAAATGTTTTTGACATCGAACATCTGGAATTTCAATATCTCGAAAATGTTCCGGTTCTGCAGGACATAAACCTTACAATTGACCACAGACCAACTGCGATCATCGGTCAGAACGGCGCAGGAAAAACGACTCTTGTAAAGCTGTTAAAAGGTCTGTTAAAGCCGGTGGGCGGTAGCATCTACTACGGTGGAAGCGACATGGCAGAAAAGACCGTTGCAATGTTGGCAGGGGAGATCGGTTACGTATTCCAGAATCCGGATGACCAGATTTTCAAATATCATGTGATCGATGAAGTCATGTTCGGACCGCAGAATATCGGAATGACAAAAGAGCAGGCAAAGGAAAAAGCTGTTGCAGCATTAAAGCTGGTCGGGCTGGAACAGCTTGCAGACGAAAATCCTTATGATCTGGAATTGTCAGAGCGGAAACTGGTTGCGATCGCTTCCGTTCTTGCGATGGATACAAAAGTGCTCATTCTGGATGAACCGACGATCGCGCAGGACTGGAAGGGCAGAAAGATCATTCAGAAAATGATCCGGGATCTGAGCAGTCAGGGAAAAACGGTTATTGCGATTTTACATGATATGGATTTTGTGGCAGAGAGTTTCGAGCGTGTGATCGTTATGGCGCACGGAAAAGTGCTCGCAGATGGCACAAAAGAAGAAGTGTTTGCACAGAAGGATGTTTTGGAGCAGGCAAGGATCGACCAGCCGTATCTGACAAAACTGTGCCAGCAGCTTGGGTATAAGAAGCTGTATTTTTCATTGAAAGATTAGGAAGAAGTGCAATTATAAGAAAAAGGATATTTGATACAATTAGTGTCATGGAGTAAAAAATATTTTGGATATTTTATAATTAAAAAGGAAAATCGGAGGTTTACATAATGAGAAATTTGTTAGTAGTGGTAGATATGCAGAATGATTTTATCGATGGCTCACTCGGAACAAAAGAGGCAGTGGCTATCGTGGATAACGTAATCGCAGAGATTGCAAAGTATGACACCAAAGACATTTTTGCAACAAGGGATACACACCCGGAAAATTATTTAGAGACTCAGGAAGGAAAAAATCTTCCGGTTGTACACTGTGTGAAGGGAACAGACGGCTGGCAGATCAATGAGAAAGTGAAAACTGCATTAAAAGACGCAGTAGTGATCGACAAGCCGACGTTCGGTTCAAAAATTCTTGCAGAAGAGATTACAAAAATCGCAGAGAAAGAAGATATCACCGTTACATTGGTCGGACTTTGCACCGACATCTGTGTTGTCTCCAATGCAATTTTAATTAAGGCATATGTGCCGGAGATCCCGGTCAAAGTCATTGCTTCCTGCTGCGCAGGTGTCACACCGGAAAGCCATGAAGCAGCATTGGCTACAATGAGAATGTGTCAGGTGCAGGTGGAGTAGTTCCTGACAGGCAAAAAAACTCTACAAAAACAACTCGATCACAAAAACAACCGCACAGCATGCCACAGACACCTGAAACAGACTTGCACCAAACCATGCTGCAAGGATACCGACGACGAGTGCAACGGCACCGGCTACAGGGCTCTGTGTTGCTTCGACAATCGCAGGAAATGTCATGACAGCCAGCGTCACATATGGAACGTAATATAAAAAGGACTGGATAAACTGGTTTTTGATCGGTTTGCGGATCAGCGTCAAAGGTAAAACACGGATGGCATAAGATACAAGAGCCATCACAGCGATATAAATAAAATTATTATGTGTCATAGAAAACCTCACTTACGGAAGCATATTTATTATGCTTCCGTTTTCCTTGGAAACAAAATTGCAGCAGCAGAAGAAATCACAACGGTTAAAATAATCGTTCTTGTGCCGCTTGACATGGAAGAAACAACCGGGAGATAAGAACCGGCAAAGCTAAGTGCAAAGCTGATGGCGACAAGCGCAGCGACCACTTTATCTTTTCTTGCCGGCGGTATAATGATCGCAAGGAACATTCCGTAAAGTGCGACACTCAGGGCGCTCACCACCCGAAGCGGCAATACATTGCCAGCCATAATTCCGAGTGCGGTACCAACTGACCAGGCGGGCGCAGCCAGCACGATCGCTCCATACGTATAGAAAGGATTCAGATAGCCGGGGCGCGCAATGGTGATCCCAAACAATTCATCCGTCACATCATAGGCGATGATCAGCCGGTGAAAAAAAGGTGTTCCGGGTGCAAAACGCTGGGTGAGCGCACAGCTCATCAGCAGATAGCGAGCATTGGAGATCAGTGTGATAATTGCGACTTCCAGATAGGTTGCATTTGCAGCGATCAGCGTAAATGCGGCGTACTCACCGGCAGAAGCATTGTTCAGTAAACTTGCAAGAAATCCCTGAAAGGCGGTTAAACCGGCATTCCTTGCGGCAATTCCAAGCGAAAACGATACCGCCAGATAGCCTAAAGCAATCGGGATACCGTCACGCATTCCCTCACAGAAAATTTTTCGGTTAAAAGCGTATACAGGACGCTCGTTGGTCATTTTTTTTGTTTCACTCATCTGTAAAACCTCGAATTTTTATGGTAAAAAGTAATAAAATTTGATAGCTGATTTTGGTTAAAATCACGGCTAACGTGTATTATAGCAATTATAAACAAATTAGTAAATGATAAAAAGTAAGCAAAAATTGGTATAAAAGATTAAATAATGTCAACCGGAATGATGAAAATGAGGTTTGCATTGCCTATAGTGAAATGATAAGATGGGATAAATAACAGCAAGCAAGGTTGAAAATACGGATGCATACAAGGAATGTTGAAAATGAGAAAATAAAGACGCATGAGGAGAGGGAATAATGGAATTATGGGATATTTATGATGCAGATAAAAAGCCGACAGGACGCACAATGAAGCGCAACGACTGGTGTTTAAAGGATGGCGAATATCATCTGACGGTGCTCGGTGTTGTGGCAAGACCAGATCAAACGTTTCTTATCACAAAGCGCGTCATGACAAAGGCATGGGCACCGGGCTGGTGGGAAGTATCCGGCGGCGCAGCACAGGCTGGCGAGGAGTCTTACGAGGCAGTCCTTCGCGAAGTGAAAGAGGAGACAGGACTGGATGCCGGAAATGCCGAGGGCGGCTATTTATTTACCTATAAGAGAGAAAATCCGGGTGAGGGAGACAATTATTTTGTGGACGTTTACCGTTTTGTCATGGATATTGACGACAAAGACCTGCATCTTCAGACAGAGGAAACAGATGGCTACATGTTTGCAACGCCAGACCAGATCAGGGAGTTTGCAGAGCAGGGAATCTTCTTACATTATGACAGCATTAAGCAGGCGTTTGAAATGTGATTGCGTGAGCAGAAGAAAAACATCAAAGATATAGTTTTGCGGATGGAATACTGAATGGAAAAGAGGCAGGGAAACTATGACAACGATTCGAGTTGCAACAGAGGCAGATGCAGAGGAGATTCTTGCAATCTACGCAAAATATATTGAGCGGACAGCAATCACGTTTGAATATGTTGTGCCGTCCATAGAGGAGTTCCGTGGCAGAATCAGGCATACATTGGAGCGTTTTCCATACCTGATAGCGGAAAAGGATGGAAAAATCGCAGGCTATGCTTATGTCAGTCCGTTCAAAGAGAGAGCGGCATATGACTGGTCAGTGGAGACATCCATTTATGTGGATATGGAGCAGAAACGCAGCGGAATCGGCAGAAGGCTTTATGAAGAGCTGGAAAATATTTTGAAGCAGCAGGGTATTTTAAATGTCAATGCCTGCATTGCTTATCCACAGGCGGAAGATGAATATCTGACGAAGGACAGCGTGCTGTTTCATGAAAAACTGGGTTATACGATGGTTGGAACTTTCCATCAGTGCGGTTATAAGTTCCACCGCTGGTATGACATGGTCTGGATGGAAAAATTCATCGGAGAGCATAGGGAAAATCAGCCGGATATCATTCCGTTTCCGAAGTTGAAGATGGAAAAGTAGTCCACGGTGGACTGCTTTTTTGGAGGCATGAATGAAGAAAGAAAAAAACACTGATTGGATTTATTATGTATTTGTATTTCTTAGCACAATGTTTGTATTTACTTATATATTGCATGTTGGCTATATTTCATCGGGAAGCATGGAACCGGCACTTATGACGCATGATGTTACGGTAAGTTCCAGAATTATCATAAGGCCGATAAAATGCGGTGATATTATTTCGTTCAAACGAGAGAATAGGGATATATATGGAAAACGTGTGATAGGCGTGGCTGGCGATGAGGTCATGATAATAGGAGGTCATGTTTATATCAATGGAGAAAAGCTTGAGGAGGCATATATCGCAGATGATGTGAAAACTCATGCCGGAGAGACCGTGATATTTAATGTGCCGGAGAACAGCTTTTTTGTATTGGGAGATAACAGGGAGGATTCCTATGATTCGAGATTCTGGGAAGAACCGTATGTAAAAAGAGAAGATGTGATCAGCAGATATTTGTTCTCAATACCGATACATTTGTTGTATAAGCAGGGATAAGAGAGATTGAAAAAACAGAGAAATTTCAAGGGCATTGATACAGCTTGTAAATCTTGGTGTCCCGGTATATGTAATGAGCCAGTATGGTATATTTCAGCAGTATCTTAACAATATGTTTCAATATGTTTATAAACGATATAATATACATAATGATATAATGTACATAAAGATAAACATTAAAACAAATTATACAGAAAGACGAGGGAAAAGATATGAGACATAAAATAAAAATTGTAGTAGGTTGTGTATTGATTATTATAGGATTTCTGGCTACAAATATTGCGGTTGGTCAGTTAACATCATTGCAAAATGATACACGTACAAAATGTAGTGGGATAGTTACTGAAGGTGGAGAAAAGACAGTAGGACGTGAAGATGGTAGCTATAAACTTGCAGAAAAATATAGCACAGATGCAGAAATCTATGAAGAAATTCATGATAATTATTATTCAACTCCGATTATTGAAACCATGATTAATGATGGTCATTTACTTGGATATGTAGATCAGCTCAAAGCCGAAGGCTGGATTCCACAGGATTTCACGCCAGCAGGAAGTAAATCCTCAAATACAAGCAGCGCTGAAGCAAAAACCGAAACACCAGCAGAAACTCCAAATGAAACAAGTACATCTGATAATGAACAGCCGGAAAAGACTGAAAAAAACAATAAGTCTGAAACAAAGACAGAGACAAAGAAAGAGCCAACGCAGGAAGAAATTAATGCAGCATGGGAAGAAACAGAGAGAGTGGAAGCAACCTGCACCGAGGATGGTAAGATTGTTTATACCAATTCCATTACAGGAGACGTAAAAGAAGAATCTATCCCTGCAGCTGGTCATGATTACGAAGTAACAGATACAACAGAGGCAGCCTGCACGGAAGATGGTAAGAATACATATACATGTAAGGTATGCGGAGACGCTTACGAAGAGGCAATTCCTGCAACCGGTCATACCGAGGGCGAATGGAAAGTGACAAAGGAAGCCGGATTGTTTTCAACCGGCAGCAAGGAAGTTACGTGTGAAAAATGTGGAGAGGTATTAGACACTGCTGAAATCCCTCAGACATGTCCATTGCCGCTTGCCGCAGTGATCGGTATTGTTGTGGCAGTTGTAGTAATAATAGGTGTAATCGTGGTTTTAGTCAGACGTAGAAAGAACATATAGAAAAACACTGTGAAGTTTAAAATTTAGAAATAATTGAGATGGAATAATGTATATGAGCCAAGAGATGCCGAATTTACGGTGTTTCTTGGCTTGTCTTTTGCCCGGCATGTTTGCTGTGATACAAATTTTTTTAATATAGACGACTTTCATTAAAACCTTTTTCGATCTTTAAAATATAATTTTTTATACACAAAAAAAAGAAATTGTTATTGATTAATTATATATAAAAAGGTATGATTATTATGGATGAAAGTATGGAAGCATTAAATGAAAATGGTGTTTTATGAAAAAAATAGATATTGCAAAATCAATTATAAAAAATAACGGTGGTATCATAAAGACAGTACAGTTGAATAAAGCTGGCATTCAGAATTCTGAGATAAAGAAAATGTGTGAAAGTGGTGAAATAGAAAGAGTCAGACATGGATACTATCAGATAGCCGGTCAAGTGGAAATATCAGAGGAGAAGATGATAGCAACGTTCTTGGAAGAGGGAATTGTATGTATGGAATCTGCGTTGTTTTATTATGGCTATAGTGATAAAACACCTTTGGTGTGGACGATTGCTGTGTCGAGAAACATTTCCAGATCAAAAATTAATATTGATAATTTTGCATACAAACTTTATTTTGTGCAGCATGACAAATTATCATTAGGAAAGACTACAGGTATATTTAATGGCATAGAACTTCCGGTATATGATAGAGAACGCACGATTTGTGACTGCTTTAAGTATAAATCTAAAATGGACAATGAAATGTTTAATAAAGCTATAAATGCATATGTTGCAGATGAAAAAAAGAATTTGAGCCAATTGTCTAAATATGCAAAAGAGATGAGAGTATATAAAAAAGTTACTGAATTAATGGAGGTAATGCTGAATGGGTGATGTGGCAAGTTCAGTACTTGCGAGATTAAAGAATAAAGCAAAAGAAAGTGGCAGGAGTTATCAGCTGTGTCTGCAAATGTTTTGTCAGGAGGAATTTTTAAGGAGACTTGAAAAATCAAAATATGTAGACAATCTTGTGCTGAAAGGCGGATTATTTATATATTCTTTGACAGAATTTGATAGCAGGGTAACAGTTGATGTTGATTTTCTGTTGAAGAGAATACCAAATACTCCGGAACAGTTAAAGAGAGTTGTGAAAGAAATCATTTCAGTAGAGACGGGTAATGATTTTGTGACTTTTGAAATAAAAGATGTAGCACCGATAGCGGTTGCAAAAAAGTATGCAGGTATTGGAGTTACATTGAGTGGTAAAATAAAAAATACACGAACACCATTTAGTATTGATTTTGGTGTGGGAGATGTCATTGTACCTAAACAGGAAAAGCGTAGAATACCGACACAGTTAGATGATTTTAAGGCACCGGTTATCAATACATATTCCATAGAAACAACTGTGGCTGAGAAGATAGACGCAATACTTTCATTAATGGAATTCTCAAGTAGGATGAAAGATTATTATGATATTTATTATCTTTCACATAAATTTGATTTTGAAGGAAAAGTATTATGCGAAGCATTAAGTAAAACCTTTATTAATCGGGAACATAATTTTACAATCGAGCAATTTGAGCAGATTATGACATTTGATTCTGATGATGGAATGCAGAAGAAATGGAAAGCGTTTAAGAAAAAGATTGATGTCAAGATGGAAGAGTTTCCGTTTATTTTACAAAGTATAAATGAGTTTTTATGTGAACCATATACCGCTGTTATTAAAGGAACAGTATTTGAAAAATATTGGGATGCCAATGAATGTAGTTGGAATTAAAGAAGTTGAATGATTTCAGCAATCCGGCAAAGCAGAGATTGTACATACTAAATTCATAGAAATCATATATGCCGGGCAGCAATATCGTCATCCGATATTGCTGCCCATCTTTTTATTTTCAGGTAATCAATTCTTTTCTTTTCATATAATAATCATAGAAGATGAAATCCATATATCCCCATTTTACAATATAATTCCGATATTGTTTTTTATTTAATACAATTAATACTATAATTCCTATTGACATAGTAGGATAAAAGAACTATGATAAGCACTATAAATTTTGAAAGAGGAGGGGAACATCTTGAACTGGGAGTTTATTCTAAAATATTTACCAATGTACGAGAAAGCCGCCTGGTTGACGCTTCGCATTGGACTCCTCGGAATTGTTTTTGCAATTATCGTTGGATTTGTCTGTTCGACGATCCAGTATTATAAAGTGCCGGTACTTCGCCAGATTGTGGCGGTGTACATAGAACTCAGCAGAAATACACCATTGCTGGTACAGTTATTCTTTATTTACTATGGACTTCCGAAGATCGGAATCCAGACAAATGCGGAGGCATGTGGTGTTGCCGGACTTGCATTTTTAGGTGGAAGTTACATGGCAGAGGCTTTTCGAAGCGGATTGGAAGCAATCGAACCGATTCAGACGGAGAGTGCGTACAGTCTTGGGATGAACCGTTACCAGACCATGCGGTACATCATTTTACCACAGGCAATGTCCATCAGTGTTCCGGCATTTGTGGCAAATGTGATTTTCCTTTTGAAGGAAACGAGCGTGTTCAGTGCGATCAGCCTGATGGATCTGATGTTTACTGCAAAAGACCTGATCGGTCTTTATTACAAGACAACAGAGAGTTTATTCCTGCTTGTGGTTTTCTATCTGATCCTATTATTGCCGATTTCCATTTTGGGCAGTCTGCTGGAAAGGAGGCTGCGTTATGCCGGATTTGGGGCTTGAGGTTTTATTAAAAGGAAGCAACATGCTGCGGCTGCTTCAGGGACTCTGGGTAGCACTCCGTATCAGTCTGATCGCAGTTGTGATCAGTATTCCATTAGGCTTATTGTTTGGCGTGCTGATGACAAGAAAAAATGTAGTGCTCAAGGCAATTTTCAGAGTGTATCTGGAATTTATCCGCATTATGCCGCAGTTGGTATTACTTTTCCTGTTTTACTTTAGTACGACGAGAACTTTTGGCTGGAATTTGTCGGGAGAGACAGCGTCCATCATCGTGTTTGTCCTGTGGGGCACCGCAGAGATGAGCGACCTTGTGCGGGGGGCACTGATCTCCATTCCAAAACATCAGTATGAGAGCAGCGCGGCGCTGGGACTTACCAAAATGCAGACTTATCTCTACGTTATCATTCCACAGGCCGTCAGGAGACTGATCCCGCTGTCCATCAACCTGATCACACGAATGATCAAGACGACCAGCCTGATCCTAATGATCGGTGTTGTCGAGGTGTTGAAGGTGGCACAGCAGATTATCGAGGCAAACCGGATGTCCAGCCCGAATGCAGCGTTTGGAATTTATCTGACCGTATTTTTATTGTATTTTATCGCATGCTGGCCAATCAGTATGCTTGCAAAATATCTGGAAAGGAAATGGAGGTGATCTTTCTTGGAACAGACATTGTTATCTATAGAACATTTGAAAAAAAGTTATGATGATAACCTGATTCTGGATGATATCAATCTGGAAGTACATCAGGGAGAGGTCATCGTCCTTGTCGGTCCGAGCGGCTGTGGAAAAAGTACGATGCTTCGATGTATCAACGCTCTGGAACCAATTCAGGGCGGCGAGATCAAATTAAATGGTGAAAAAATAGATCCGAAGAACAAAAACATCGCAGAGCTTCGCCAGAAGATTGGAATGGTATTCCAGAGCTATGAGTTATTTCCGCATTTGACGGTGCTTGACAACATTTTACTGGCACCAATGAAAGTACAGAAGCGGAAAAAAGAGGAAGCCGAAAAGGAAGCAATGGCGCTTTTGGAGCGGGTTGGTCTTGCTGAGAAAGCAAAAAGCTATCCGAGGCAGCTTTCTGGTGGACAGAAACAGCGTGTCGCAATCGTGAGAGCGCTTTGTATGCACCCGGAAATTTTACTTTTCGATGAAGTGACCGCGGCGCTGGATCCGGAGATGGTAAGAGAGGTTTTGGATGTAATGTTAGACCTTGCTTCCCAGGGGCGCACAATGATGATCGTCACACATGAGATGCAGTTCGCAAAAGCAGTGGCAGACCGTGTGATATTTTTAAATGGCGGAAAGATCGTGGAGGAGGGAACTCCGGAAGAGTTCTTCGAACATCCAAAGACCGACCGCGCAAAACAGTTTTTGAATACGTTTGAATTTCATGAGGCAAAGACTCATGTGAAATAACAATAGACAATGTGAAACTCTTCATACTCTTCTTTCAATTGTTCAAAATTAACAAAAACATTCAAGACACGCTTTCGCTATGTGTCACTCGCAACGGTACTAAGAAGCCAGGCACAACTTACAGTTGTACCTACCTTCTAAGAACCGGCGGTTCCACAATGTCTTTCATGTCTTTTGTTAATTTTTCACAATTCAATTTACACTTTCAGGAGTTTCACAATTATCTATGAAATAGCAAGAAGAAAAGGAGCATTTATTATGAAGAAATGGAACAGGATTTTGGCAGCAGTATTAACACTTTCACTTACGGCAGGTCTGACCGCATGCGGCGGCAGCACTAGTGATGCAACCGCAAATAATGCAAGTGCGGCAGACGAGGGAACAGCATCCAATGGAAGCAGCGAAGTTTACCGTACTTTGGATGAAATCAAAGAGAGCGGTACGATCAATATCGGCGTTTTCTCCGACAAAAATCCATTTGGATATGTAGATGAAAATGGTGAGTATCAGGGATACGATATTTATTTTGCAAACAGACTTGGTGAGGATCTTGGAGTGGATGTGAACTTCGTATCCACAGAGGCGGCAAACAGAATCGAATATTTACAGACGGGAAAAGTGGATATCATTCTTGCAAACTTTACCGTGACTGACGAGCGTGCGGAGGAAGTTGACTTTGCACTTCCTTATATGAATGTGGCGCTTGGTGTGGTATCCCCTGACAGTAAAGTGATTGAGAGCCTTGATGACTGGGATTCCAATGACCAGATGATCGTTATCTCAGGAACAACGGCAGAGACTTACATGATCGACAACTACCCGGATATCCCATTACAGAAATATGATTCCTATGCAACTGCGAAGAATGCACTGGAAAATGGAAGCGGTGCTGCATGGGTAAACGATAACACCGAGGTTATCGCATATGCACTTCAGAACACCGGTTACACGGTAGGGATTCCTTCCCTTGGAAGTAATGATACGATTGCTCCGGCAGTTTCTAAAGGAAATACAACCTTGCTTGACTGGATCAATGACGAAATTAAGACTTTAGGTGAGGAACAGTTCTTCCATGCTGATTATGAAGCTACTTTAGTAGACACATATGGCAGTGACTATGAGGAAAGTCTTGTTGTAGAAGGCGGAGTGACAGAATAAATTTAAATACACAGACTGCTGTGCCGGGACGATGAAAAATCGGGCGGTGCAGCAGTTTTTTAATGTAAATAAAAATGAAGATTGAGAATGCAAAATCTATATAGTAAGATAGAAAAAATGACAGTGTTCTTGGAGGAAAAAAATAATGTTAAATATCGCAATCTGCGATGATGATGATCTGATTGCACATCAAATTGAAAGTGTCTTACATAATATTGGTGACGAGGAAAATGTGAAAATAGATACCGATGTTTTCTATAGTGGAAATGATCTGGTAAGAGAAATATCTTCAGGGAAAAAGTTTGACCTGATATATATGGATATTCAGATGGAAAATGGAGATGGAATCACTGCGGCGAAAAACATTCGTAAAAAAGATGAAGATGCGATGATTATTTTTATTTCCAGCTATGACAGATACGTCATGGAATTATTTCGCTTGGATGTGTTTTCCTTTATCAGAAAACCGATAGACCGGGATTCGTTCGCACAGATATTTTTAGAAGCAAACCAGAGAATTTGCAGTAGAAATCATTTCTTTTCGTTTAAATATAAAAGTCAGGAATACAAAGTTTTGTCCAAAGAGATCCTATATTTTGAAAGCAAAGCAAGACAAATAAATATACATGTCAGAGATGGAAATAAATATGTGTTTAATGGAAAATTATCAGAGGTAGAAAAAGGACTTAGCAGTGGAAAAGTAACATTTCTAAGGATTCATCAGTCTTATCTCGTCAATTATCTTTTGATCAAATCAAGATCAAAATCTAATGTAACATTGATAAACGGAGAAGTGTTGCCGATTAGTGAAGACCGGCAGAAAGAATTTAGTAAAGAATATGGCAGACTGTTAAGAGGTGAAATCTATGTGTAATGTGGGAAATATAATCTTAAATTCAGTTTTGACATTCGCAAGTGTCTGGATAGTAAGAAAATTTTTAGATACATTTTATGAAAAGAAGCGTTGGAATGTATTATCTGTGAGTGTATGGCTCATATATATTATTTTTCAAGGATATGTCCAGTTTCACAGTGGTGATGCGTCAGTTGTAACTACGATTGTAAATGTATTGCTGTGTATCATGATTTCAGCAATTTCCTATTATGGTTTTGGAAAAAATAATATATTTTTACTTACGTTCTTTTGGGCAGTATGGGCATTGGTAGAAATGATTATTTTTTTCTTTTTAAATTTATTTTGTCTCGAACAAAGAGATTTTAATATGATAGGAAGTATTATATCAAAAATAATCATGCTGATAGGAACATACATTTTGTCTTTTGTATGGAAGAAAAGGGAAAACAGCCTGATTCCGGTAAAATATTATATTGTCTTTTTCTTTGTATCAATCGGCAGTATTTACATTGCAACAGCGGTGTTCTTTTCAGAAAATAATACAGTGACTGCTATGATAGTTTTCAGCATATTATTACTGTTCAATATGATTATCCTTGAGGTTTATTCAAAAATTACGGAAAAAACTATGCTCGAAAAGGAAAAAACGGTATATGAGCAGCAAATTCATATGATGACTAATAATACAAAAGAACAAAAAAAGTTAATGGAAGATTTTCACAGAGAACGCCATGATCTGATAAATAAATTAATTGTATTAAAAAACGAAATAGAGCAGGGAGAGAAAGAAAATGTTATTCGTGAAATCGACAAAATAATCGAGAATAATCATACAGAAAATTATATTTCTGACAGTGGAAATCAGGTGATAGATGCACTGCTCAACACCAAATATTCGATTGCCAAAGAGAATGGAATACAGTTTCTTTTAAAAATTTTTATACCGGAAGAACTGCCGATAAATCAGTGTGATCTGGGGGTAGTATTAGGAAATGCGCTCGATAATGCGATAGAAGCCACAGAAAAATGCACTGGAAATGACAAGGATATTGAAATAGCAATGGGAATCAAAAAGCAGTCATTGGTTCTTGTCATAAAAAATCCGTATGAAGGATATTTGAAACAGGACAAATCAGGAAAATTAATATCAACCAAAAATGATTTCCGCAGACATGGATACGGTATAAGCTCCATTCAAAAAGTTGCGGACAAATATGGTGGAGATGTAATAATCGAGACGCAGGATGGAAAATTTGTTCTGACAGTTATGATGAATATAGGGGATTTTTAACAGTTAGATACGTAAATTTGACAGATGATAAAATGAAAGAAAAAAAGTTTTAAAATCATTAGAGTATTATGAAGTAGACGAAGGAGAAATACATAATGAAAAAAACGGATACAATGATGCTCCTTACATCCATTTTAAAATAATTGATTGGATAATTCGAATTTATGGTAAATAGTCTTATGTTTGGAACGAAGATTGGAAAATTATTAAAAAATAGTGGAAAAAAAGAAAGAATACAATTCTGGTTTGCTTCAATGGTGACTGTGACAGCAACTTTATTGTATACCATGTTTGCTTTTGGACTGAGTGATATAACCAATGACAGCTTAAGCAAAAATGACGTACAGCAGTTACAGGGCGTGTTGTCCTCTGTAATTTTGATATCAATTATTGCAGTTATGTTTTTTCAATGGATATTGGCAACACAGCTGCAAAATTTATTTAATATTAGAAAACACTTTACAGAAGCATTATTATTGATGGGAACACCGCATAAAAAAATTGTAAAGATATATGTTTCTGAGTTGGTACAGGTTCATGTATCGGCAACTTTGATCGGATGTGTTATTGGAAGCAGCATTTATATTGTTGTTGCAAATGTATTGCAGATTGAAGAGCGATATGTTCCGGTTCAGATATATCTTATTTGTGTTTTGATTGGAATACTATTGAATTCTTATACAATCGGAAGTAATTTATATAAACTGTTCCGGGGGAATATTGTAGAAAAGATCAGGAACGGAAATGATTATATAAAAACAAATAAAATAAACGTTAAAGGAGTATTAGTCAGAATTTGCATAGCAGCTATTTTGGTAATTTTTATGCAATACATCAGTGTGACGTCTACAGTGCGGCAGATTGTGGAACTTTCAAAGATTTGTAATATTCTGGCAGGTATGATTCTGTTTGATCCGATTGCAAGAGGAGTATATCAGCTCCTTTATTATATGACCAAATTTATGAAAAGTAAGGATGCTTTTCTGTCTGTCGTAATGTCCAAAAGTTATTTTAGAAAAGTAAAAATTACATGTATGTTTTTGATTTTAAGTTGTACACTTTTTGTTGGTTTGCATTCGCTGTTTCGTATGGTTCGTGTATCTGGGGAAAATATTGTTGATAAAAATATAGGGTATGCGTATGTTTTAGATAAAAAAGATATAGAAGTTAATGATAGAGAATCGGATTCAGATACATATTATGGACTAAAAATAAAATCAAAAACCGAAAGTGGCAGTAATGTATTTGTAAGTGGAATTGATAGTTTATATGTAAATCATTTTGAAAAAATTAATGTTGTGAAAGGAAGTGAGGAGGGGCTGAACAAGGTTCTTAATGAGAATGCCAATTCTATTTTAATGCCTGAAATTTTTGCAGCACCAAGTGATATTGGAAAGACAATAAAAATAAACATGGAAGGAAAAATGTATGATTTTATTGTTGCAGGTCTTTATTATTCCAATGATTTTAGTGAGTTAAATTGCTTTGTCAATATAAATTATTTGAAAGATACATTACATATTGGAAGCAATGAACATAATATAGTTTTTTTCAATGAAGGAAATAGCGTTTCTGATAAGAATTTACTTACAAAAGCAGATATTATGAGGAAGAGCAGAGAAAGAGCGGTAAGTGGAACCGAGATAGTGGAAGCAATCACATATCTGCTGATAACATGTGCTGTGATTTCACTGTTTATTTATTATTCGTTCATTGCAAAAAGCTATGAAAAAGATATCCTGAGATTTCAGGCAATGGGAATGCCATATTTGCAAATTATTAAAATCTATATTTGGAATGCAGTTTTTCCAATTATAATTTCTGGTATATTTTTACTTCCAATCACTAAAAAATTTACATATATATGTTTGTATGTAATGTTATCACCGTATTATTTTGTTGGAGTGAAGGACAGCGGAATATATTCTGAAATAGTTCTATTATTGTTATTTTCGCTAATATCAATAGCAGTTCAAATGTTTTATATTCTGAGATTAAAAGATAGAAAGAATTTTATTGAGGAACTTAGAAATCCTGGAATGTAGCACAAGGAGAAATAATGAAGAAAGAAATAATAAGAATTAATAATCTGAGTTACAAAGTCAAAGATGGTGATGAAGAAAAAATGTTGCTAAATAATATTAGCATCTCATTTGAGATGCCGGGGATTATTACCATATCAGGACCATCAGGTTCCGGAAAAACAACATTTTTATATGCAATTTCAGGGATGTTAGACAATTTAAAGGGTGAAATATACATAGAAGAAAAAAATATTTTAGCTTGCACAAAAAAAGAAAGAGAAAAAATACGCTTAAATGATATTAGCATTATTTTTCAAAATTTAAATTTATTTTCATTTATGAATGTTGAAGATAATATATTGCTTCCTTATTATATTAAGGAGCGAACGGTGAATGAGAAAACATGTCAATTAATGAATGAATATCTAACTATTATGAATTTAGCGGGAATAAATAAACGAGATATTCACTCATTATCAGGTGGAGAGCAACAGAGAGTGGCGATTGTCAGATCCATATTAGATTCAACAAAAATAATTTTGTGTGATGAACCAACTGCCAGTCTGGATAGGAAAAATACAGAAATATTCATGAAGACACTTGTGGATATTACGCAAAAAAGAAATGTGGCAGTTATGATCGTAACGCATGATGAAAACGTTGTGAAATATGGCACGGCAAAATATTATATGGAAGATGGAAAAATAAGAAAATATGAGTAGTACTCAACCTTGTCACTCTGTTGTGCTGCTACTGCATAGGCTGCACTGAGCGTCTGATAGAAAAACATGTAATTTTGTATGAGGAAAGGTTTAGGAAGAGATGAAAATACCGAAATTCAAAGTTCAAATGAAAGTTATATTGATGATTACAACCACTATTATATGTGTTTTTTTGATTCGGTTATTATTAATGGGTGGTCTGGTAAAACTGCTTTCATTTGATAGCCAGAGAACTGAAGTATATAAAGATACAGATATCACGCATTACCAGTGGTACATTGGAAAGAATGCTAAGAAAGAATATGCTGATAAATGGGGAATGGATGAAAGCATTTTTCCAGAAAGTATTACAGATAACATGGATGTACTGGATTATAAAATGGTTTACTATAATCCGTGGGACGCACAGTATTTAAGTTATCTGGTCGTCGAATATGATGATAAGAGTTATGAGGAAGAGATACAGAGATTGGAGCAATATGATTCAAAAGAATATAAAGGATATTTTGGAACGAGAGGTTTTCGGGATAAGTACCGTCTTTTGGCAATAGAGGTTGATCCGGATCATGGATTGATATATGCGCTGGAAGAAGAAAATAATCAGATTATTTATGTGGAATTGATTTTCTGTAATTATTTTTATGATATAGATTATCAAGATGAAATCGACATACAATATTTACCAATTGGATTTGATGCGACACCGGATAATGAATATCGTCAAAAGAGGCTGAATCGATAGAGGACAGCCTTGTTGTAGAAGATGGAATAACAGAATAAACTAAACACACACTGCTGTGCCGTGACGATGAAAAATCGTGGGGAACATAATACGACAGGAAAATAAAAACAGCCACACCGAGATTCATAAAAAAATCCCGGTGCGGCTGTCTTTTTACATTTATAAGGTGTAATTTAAAAGATCAGCCGACATATTTCTGTAATGTTTCCATAACAGCGCCAGGTTTTCTGGTCATTTCTGTGAAGTACTGGCAGGTAAGTTCTGCAAGTCCTGCTTCATAAAGATTAACACCGAAAATCTTAGCGTTAGAGAGGATATCTTTTAATTTTGCATCAGCGTCAAAAGAATCTCCGAGTTTAATGTCTGCAACATAAGGACGAACCTCGTCTAACATTGGGTCTGGGCTTAATGTAAATTCATTTCCGTTGTCATCAATTGCCATAAGGTAGCGAAGCCATCCGGCAAATACCAATGGAATCAATTTAATATCAGAAACATTCAGTTCAGGGGAAGCAGCGTAAGCTTTGATCGTCTCACCAAAACGGATTGCCAGTTTCTGGGAAGTATCGGTTGCGATACGCTGTGGTGTATCCGGCATGAATGGGTTTGGAACACGTACATTAAGTACAGTGTCGATAAACTCTTTTGGATCAAGAATGCCAGGATTTACAACAACCGGAAGTCCTTCTTTGTATCCGATACCTTCTACTAATTTTACCAAAGTCTCATTTTTCATCTCTGCGGAAATGAGGTTATAATCTAATAAACATCCGAATACAGCAAGTGCTGTGTGAAGTGGATTTAAGCAGGTGCAGACTTTCATCTTCTCTACTTTATCTACTGTCTCGCGGGTTGTGAAGATAAGACCGCCTTTTTCTAACTCAGGACGTCCGTTCGGGAACTTGTCTTCGATGACAAGGTACTCTGTTTCCTCAGCGTTTACGAATGGAGCAACGTAAGTATTTTTGCTTGTGATAACCGGATCAAGACCTTCGATGTCATCTTTCTGCAATAATGCCTCGATGGAAGCGTCTGGTCTTGGTGTGATCTTATCGATCATAGTCCATGGGAAGGAAACTTTATTTTCGTCCTCTGTATAGGAAACGAATCCTTCTTCTACAACACCATTTTTTGCCCACTCTTTTGCAAAAGTAGTGATAGCGAGTTTTAATTTATCTCCGTTGTGGGAGCAGTTATCCATACTTACCATAGCGATTGGTTTCTTGCCGGAAATGTAACGTGCATAAATTAATGCAGCAACTTTACCGATGTAGCTTTCTGGTCTTTCCGGTCCGTTTTTCATATCTTCTGCAACAGCAGCCATGAAGTTTCCGTCCGGAGTATTTAAGTTATAACCCTTTTCTGTGATGGTGAAAGTACACATCTGAAGGGAATCTTTTGCAAAAATCTCTTTTAAACGGGAGAACTGTGTGTCATCGTGGGAATCTAAAGCGAGGGATTCCATGATACTTCCGGTAACGGATTTCTCAACAGTTCCGTTTGCTTTTAAAGTAACGAGAATGCTTAAATCGTCGTGTGGACGGTTCATTTTCTCGATGATCTCGTAGTCATATCCCTCTGCAACGGTCAATCCGCGGTCAAGAACACCTGCATTTAAAAGGTTCTGGACAACGTTGCACTGGAATGCACGGAAGATATTACCAACACCGAAGTGAACCCAGAATGGATTCTCTTTTGTATTCTTTTTTACTGTTTCATAATCAAAGGAAGGAAGGGCATAACCCTTAGCTTCCCATGCACTTTTATCTGCTAAACCTGCTCTATTTAACTGCATGTCTTGTCTCTCCTTTTTCAATTGCTTCCCATAAACCGTTTAAATATGTTGCACCTAAAGCTCTGTCGTAAAGACCGTAACCCGGCATTGCAACTTCGCCCCAGATCATACGTCCGTGGTCTGGACGGATTGGTCCGTCAAATCCGATATCGTAAAGAGCTTTCATGATCTCGTACATATCAAATGTTCCGTCAGAAGAAAGGTGAGCTGCCTCCTCGAAATCTGTCGGGCTGTTGAATTTTAAGTTGCGGACATGTGCAAAGTGGATACGTCCTTTTAAGGAACGGATCATATCCGGAAGATCGTTCTCAAGGTTTGTTCCGTAAGAACCAGAGCAGAAAGTAACACCGTTGTGTGGGTTATCTACCATTTCCATCATACGGAGAATGTTTTTCTTGTTGATGATGATACGTGGAAGTCCGAATACGCTCCATGCAGGATCATCTGGGTGGATTGCCATGTTGATGTCGTATTTGTCACATACAGGCATGATTCTCTCTAAGAAATATTTTAAGTTTTCAAAAAGTTTTTCATCATCGATGTCTTTGTACATTGCAAAAAGATCTTTGATTTTAGCCATACGTTCTGGCTCCCAGCCCGGCATAACAGTTCCGTTCATATCGCCGGAGATAGAAGCGAACATATCTTCTGGATTGATGGCATCTACAGCTTCCTGTGTGTAAGCTAAAACTGTGGAACCGTCCGGTCTTTTACGTGCAAGCTCTGTACGTGTCCAGTCGAATACAGGCATGAAGTTGTAGCATACAAGATGGATATCTTCTTTTCCAAGATTCTCTAAAGTCTCGATGTAGTTATCGATGTATTTGTCACGGTTAGCGGAACCTGTCTTGATCGCATCATGGACATTTACGCTCTCGATACCCGCTACATGAAGTCCTGCAGCAGCAACTTCCGCTTTCATTTCCTGAATGCGTTCTCTGCTCCATACATCTCCAGGTGCGGTATCATATAAAGTTGTGATAACGCCTGTTACGCCCGGGATCTGGCGAATCTGCTCTAATGTTACAGTGTCGAATTTGGAACCATACCATCTTAATGTCATTTCCATAGTTTCTTGTTTCCTTTCTTAGAAAAAATTGTGAAGCTGCCGTGTGGCAGCAGGTTTTTGTTTTGATAAGCTTATTATATCCAAAAGAGGAAAAAAGAAAATTGACAGAGTTGTTGTTCACATTGCAAAAGTTGCGGTTGAATGATAAAATGAGTGCAAGCGAGAAGAACACATGCATGTGTTCGGCGAGCGACGAATGTTGATCATGTGCTGGTTTTGCACATGATATAATAAGACTGCCGAGCGAAGCGAGTGTAGATAACGATCATGAAGCTTTGCTTCATGATATAATGTATGCAGGCAGTGAAAAGTGCAGACACATAAGAAACAGCAGCAGGCTGTTTACAGGCAGGAAAGGAAACACACATGGCAAAAAATCTTCAGACCAAGTTTTCCACGAGACAATACATGCTGTCCCGGGATTTTGAAATCTACTATTATAATGAGCCGGCATCTGAAAAGGTTTCCATACATTCGCATGATTACTATGAGTTTTATTTTTTCCTGGAAGGGGATGTCTCCATCTGGATCGAGGGGGAGCAGTATCCTTTAAAATATGGAGATATGGTGCTGATACCACCGGGGATAAAGCACATGGCAATGGTGCATGGAAATGAGATCCCTTACCGGAGGTTTGTATTCTGGATCAGTGTGGAATATTGCAACCAGTTGATGGAAGTTTCTTCCTCTTACGGATATCTGATGCAGAATGTTCTGGTAAAGAAAACATATATTTTTCACAATGACCTGATCACGTTTAATACGATCCAGTACCGGATTTTCCAGTTGATCGAGGAGATTAAGTCGGAGCGTTTTGGAAAAGAGGCAAAGGTCTCCCTCTGTGTGAATGACCTTGTTCTTCAGCTGAACCGTATTGTCTATGAACAGCAGAATCCGAAGAGTGAGAAAGAGGAACAGAATCTTTATCAGAACATTATTTATTATATTGATGACCATCTGGATGAGGAGCTGTCTTTAGAGCAGCTTGCAGGGCAGTTTTTTGTCAGTAAATACCACATTGCACATATTTTTAAAGAACAGATGGGATTGTCTGTGCACCAATATATATTGAAGAAACGGATGCAGGCATCCAAGGCGGCAATCCTGGGTGAGACGAGTATTACCGATGTTTACACAATGTTCGGGTTTAAGGATTACTCCAGTTTTTACCGGGCGTTTAAAAAGGAGTTCGGGGTGTCGCCGAAGGAATATAAAGAGGTACATGGAGTCGTGCAAAAAGGTTGATGGAAAGTAATAGAAACTACAAAATGGGTATGCTATAATGAAAACAGTTTAACCGTCATAGAAGGAGAAAAAGAATGCGAGTAGGAATGGGATATGATGTCCATAAATTAGTAGAAGGAAGGGATTTGATCCTTGGAGGTGTAAAGATTCCACATACGCTGGGGCTTTTGGGACATTCGGATGCAGATGTTTTGCTGCATGCGATCATGGATGCACTGCTTGGGGCGGCAGCACTTGGCGATATCGGAAAACATTTCCCGGATACAGATCCACAGTACAAAGGAATTTCGAGTATCAAATTATTAGAGCATGTTGCAAAACTGATCGAGGAAAAAGGATATATTGTGGAGAATATCGACGCAACGATCATTGCACAGAAACCGAAAATGCGTCCATACATCGAGGAGATGGAGAAGAATATTGCGACAGCATTGCATATTGATGTAAGTCAGGTCAATGTGAAAGCAACGACCGAGGAAGGTCTTGGTTTTACAGGAACAGAGCAGGGAATCTCATCGCAGGCGATCTGTGCGCTGACAACCATTTATGAGAGCAGTGTGGCAGTGGCAGATTCCCAGGCTGGATGCGAAGGCTGCGCCGGATGCAGAAAGCAGTCATAAGAAAAATTCTTGACAAATCCGGGCGGACTGCATACACTATATTAGGAATGAAAAATGTTCCGGATAAATGAATAGCAAAGCGATGAACGGAAAGAGTAGGAATTTAGACAGCGCAAAGAGAGAGACTGTCACCGGCTGAAAGCAGTCTTGCGAAAGAGAATTCACGAAGTGCCTCCGGGAGTTGATCAGGGAAAAAAGGTCTGTGATGGCAGAACTTAAGTATTCTGGTTCGGGTTACACACGTTACGTGTCTTAAGGGAAAATCAATTGATTTTTATTAGAGTGGAACCGCGGATTATTTCGTCTCTTGGAGATGGGATAATCCGTTTTTTGATTTATTAATAAAAAGAAAAGGGGCAAGAAGTATGGGAATCATCCAGCATGTGAAGGAAGAGTTTCAAGTGATAAAAGAGCGTGACCCGGCGATCAAATCGCCGATGGAAGTTTTGCTTTATCCAAGCTTTCGTGTTATGCTAAGTTATAGACGTGCACATAAACTGTATTTGAAAGGGCACTATTTCTGGGCAAGATTTCTTTCCCAGCGTGCGGCGAGAAAAACAGGGATCGAGATACATCCGGGTGCAACGATCGGAAAAGGATTTTTCATCGATCATGGAAGCGGTGTTATCATAGGAGAGACCGCGATCGTCGGTGATAACGTTACCTTATATCAGGGTGTGACGTTAGGCGGAACCGGAAAAGAGACCGGAAAGCGTCATCCAACGATCGGCGACAATGTCATGATCAGTGCCGGCGCAAAAATCATCGGTTCTTTTACGGTCGGGGAAAATTCCAAGATCGGAGCCGGAAGCGTGGTTTTGGAGGAAGTTCCGCCAAACTGCACCGTTGTCGGTGTTCCGGGACGTGTGGTAAAACGCGACAACATAAAAATTCCACGAAGCGATATGGATCAGTGTCATCTGCCGGATCCGGTCAAAGAGGACATTACTCTTTTACAGAGAGAGAACGCCGAGCTTGTCAATCGTGTGCTTGATCTGGAACGCCAGTTGAAAGAGGTTGACCGGAAAGTCAGACAGGATTAATAATAGGAAGTGAAACGCTTTTTCAAAGTTAAAATAATATAGAAAGAAAATGGAGAACACAAATGGAAAATAATTTTAAATTCTACAATACACTTACTAAAAAAATCGAGACCGTGATTCCTCATGAGGACGGCAAAATCGCAATGTACACCTGTGGTCCTACTGTGTATCATTTTGCACATATCGGAAACCTGAGAAGCTATATTATGGAAGATGTTCTGGAAAAATCACTTCGTTATGTCGGATATGACGTGAAACGTGTCATGAATATTACAGATGTAGGACATCTGGCTTCCGATGCAGATACCGGAGAAGATAAAATGTTAAAGGGTGCAAAGCGTGAACATAAGACAGTTATGGAGATCGCAAAGTTCTACACAGACGCATTTTTTGAGGACTGCAAAAAATTAAACATCAAGACACCGGACGTTGTGGAACCTGCAACGAACTGCATTCCTGAATTTATAAAAATGATCGAGGGGCTGTTAGAAAAGGGTTACGCTTATCAGGCAGGCGGAAACGTTTACTTTGACACGTCCAAACTGGATAATTACTATGTTTTCTCCACACAGGCAGAACTCGAGACGTTGGTCGGTGTAAGGGATGATGTCGATGAGGATACCAATAAGAAAAACAAGACAGACTTCGTGCTCTGGTTCACCAAATCCAAATTTGAAGACCAGGCATTGAAATGGGATAGCCCATGGGGCGTCGGTTATCCGGGATGGCATATTGAGTGCTCCTGCATCGGTATCAAACATCTTGGCGAGTACATGGATATCCATTGCGGCGGTGTGGATAATATTTTCCCACATCACACCAATGAGATCGCACAGTCTGAGAGCTACCTCGGACACAAATGGTGCAATTACTGGTTCCATGTACAGCATTTGAATGACAAATCCGGTAAAATGAGTAAATCCAAAGGAGATTTCCTCACCGTTTCCTTATTACAGGAAAAAGGGTACGACCCGATCGTATACCGGATGTTCTGCTTACAGTCCCATTACAGAAAACCGCTTGAGTTTTCTTATGAGATCATGGATAACACCAAAGCCGCTTACAACAAACTGGTAAAACGTGTTGCCGGACTGAAAAAAGAGGGCGAGACAGACCAGAACGTATTTGCAGAATACAAGGCAAAATTCGTGGATGCGATCTCGAACGATCTGAATACTTCCATGGCGATCACTGTTTTATATGATCTGTTAAAAGCAGACACGAACGATATTACAAAATACGAGCTGATCAAAGATTTTGACAAAGTTCTTTCCCTGAATCTGGAAAATGCAAAGAGCACAGAGACAACCGAGGGTGTTGACGCTGAACTTGAGAGCTTTGTCCTTGCCAAAATTGAGGAGAGAAAAGAAGCAAAGAAAGCAAAAGATTTTGCAAAAGCAGATGCCATCCGTGATGAACTGCTTGCAAAAGGAATTGTCATCAAAGACACCCGCGAAGGTGTGGTATGGCATAAAGCGGAGTAAAGAGAGATGGAAAAAGGAATCGATTCTTATTTAAAAGAACAATTTGAAATCCCGGATGTCGACATCCGCACATATTCACCGTTGACACTGGCTTATATCGGAGATGGTATCTACGACCTTGTGATCCGGTCTCTGGTAGTAGCCAAAGGCAACACGAGAGCGAGTGAACTCCACAAGCGCACCAGCCAGATCGTAAAGGCACACACACAGGCGGAGATGATGGAGGTGCTGCTTCCGATTCTGACAGAGGAGGAGGCAGCCGTGTATAAGAGGGGGCGCAACGCCAAATCTTTTACCATGGCAAAAAATGCCACGATGTCGGATTACCGCAAGGCAACCGGATTTGAGGCGCTTATGGGATATCTGTATCTGAAAGACGAATTTGAGCGTCTGGTCGAGCTGGTGAAAATCGGCGTGGAAGAGATGAAACTAAAACTATAGTTATATCTTGCAAGCAGCGAAATGATTGCGTGATGAGATCACGATAAGAGAAAGGGAAAAAGAATTTCATGGGATATGAAGAACAGAAAATAGAAGGACGTAATGCGGTATTAGAGGCATTCCGTTCCGGAAAAACAATAGACAAACTGTTTGTCTTGGATGGATGTCAGGATGGACCGGTGCGGACAATTGTCAGAGAGGCAAGAAAACATGACACGATTATCAATTTTGTGGATAAAGAACGTTTAGACCAGTTATCCGAGACAAAAAAGCATCAGGGTGTCATTGCAGTTGCCGCAGCATATGAGTATGCGGAAGTGGAAGATATTTTAAAAAATGCAGAGGAAAAAGGAGAACCACCGTTCATTTTTATTCTGGATAATATTGAGGATCCGCATAATCTTGGTGCGATCATCCGTACCGCAAATCTGGCGGGAGCACACGGCGTGGTCATTCCAAAACGCCGCGCAGTGGGACTTACCGCAACGGTTGCAAAGACTTCTGCAGGTGCCATTAACTATACACCAGTTGCCAAAGTGACAAATCTGACTGCAGCCATCAAGGAGCTGAAAGAAAAAGGCTTATGGTTTGTCTGTGCTGACATGGGCGGAACCGAGATGTACAAACTCGACTTAAAAGGACCTATTGGTCTTGTCATCGGAAACGAGGGTGAAGGTGTCAGCAAACTCGTAAAAGAGAACTGTGACTTTATCGCATCCATTCCGATGAAAGGGGACATTGATTCCTTAAATGCGTCAGTAGCAGCAGGTGTGCTGGCATATGAGATTGTGAGACAGCGTCTGCAGTAACTGCTGAATATGGAACATCCGCAGAGCGTGGATGTGGTCTGGAACTATCGTACAGGGAGAGCAGGTATGGAAGAGTATAGAGACAATGGCCGGGGAAAAGTGCAGACGTCTTATGACAGGTTAAGTGATGAAGCACTTTTACGGCAGCTTCGGGCTGGGGATACTGCAATCATGGATTATGTGTTGGACAAGTACAAACCACTTGTGCGGAAAAAGGCGAATGCCATGTTTTTGATCGGGGGCGATACCGATGATCTTATCCAGGAAGGGATGATTGGCCTGTTTAAAGCAATCCGCGATTACCGGGAAGAGAGAGAAACTTCGTTTTTCCATTTTGCAGAACTGTGCATCACAAGACAGATTTACAGTGCCATAGAGGCATCCAACCGGAAAAAACATGCACCGTTAAACTCCTATGTTTCTTTTTATTCGGAGGTGAGTGAAGAGGGACAGCCGCTGGCAGAGTATCTCGAATCGGAGCGTTCAGATAATCCGGAACAGCGCATGATCGATCAGGAAAACTTTGAACTGTTTCTGAAAAAAGTACGCCAGAGCCTGAGTAAAATGGAGTGTGAGGTGTTAGATGATTATCTGTCGGGGTTAAATTACCAGCAGATCGCAGAAAAAATGAAGAAATCCCCGAAAGCGATCGACAATGCACTGCAGCGCATCAAAACAAAAATCAGGGTTTTTCAGAATGATACGTTGCCTTCTTGAGAAAGTATTTTGGTGGCATAATTTCAAAATAGAGACAGAATATGTACAATATGCACAAAAATAGAAGTGAATTTTTGTAACATTTGTGAACACTTATGTGAGAGAGTATGATATTATAATTCTCGTAAAACCCCCCAATACATTATATATAGTTTTTGCTATACCCCATAGTAAAAATACCTTCTCCTAAAAGAACAGCCGATCGACAGGCTGTTCTTTTTTTGCGCGAAAAGAAAATCTGATATTGTGTGATCCAGTCAATAAATGTTTATGAGAAAATGTTTATGAGAAAATTATAAATTATCTGGTTGACAAATAGAGTATGATTTGTTAGAATACAACTTGTCGATTGCGTAAGCAGTTGAAGAGTGCTGATATGGCTCAGTCGGTAGAGCGTCGCCTTGGTAAGGCGGAGGTCACGGGTTCGATTCCCGTTATCAGCTTAGGGTAGGAATCCCGGTAATTTCAAGGAAACTTGATTTTGCCGGGATTTTTTGTTGTTCCACAAATAATTCTTTAGAAATTCTTTCGTTTTTTATATAATGGTTTTTTAGATAGATATATTACAGTAAGGCATATCAGATAAGGAGTCAGAAGTCAGATGGAACAGTTGAACAACAATGAGTACAATATTTTAGTCGTGGAGGATGACAAAGAGATTCGTGATGGGATTGAGATTTTCTTAAAAAGCCAGGGATACCATGTATATAAGGCAGCCGATGGTGTCGAGGGACTGGAAGTGATCGAGCGGGAAAACATTCATCTTGCAATTGTGGATATTATGATGCCGCGGATGGATGGTGTGACCATGACAATCAAATTGAGAGAACATCATGAGTTCCCGGTCATCATGCTTTCTGCAAAATCAGAGGAGACAGACAAAGTGATCGGCTTAAATATTGGTGCGGATGATTACGTGACAAAACCGTTTACGCCGTTAGAACTCATGGCAAGGGTAAATTCCCAACTGCGTCGCTACACCCGGTTTATGGGAATGGCACAGAAAAAAGAGGAAGAGGGAAGAAACTACATCATCGGCGGACTTGAATTAAACGAGGATACCATCGAGTTTTCCGTGGATGGAAATCCGGTGAAATTGACTCCGATTGAATTTAAAATTCTGGCACTTCTGATGAAAAATCCGGGCAGAGTTTTTTCGGCAGAGGAAATCTACGAGCGTGTCTGGAACGAAAAGGCAATTAACACGGACACAATCATGGTGCACGTGAGAAACATTCGGGATAAAATCGAGATCAACCCGAGAGAACCAAAATATTTAAAGGTGGTGTGGGGCGTTGGATACAAAATTGAAAAACAGCCGTAACGTTAGGATAGGAATTATTATCATTGGATTATTACTTGCAGTTGGTGTGAATGTAAGCCTTTTTCCGTTGATGATAAGGAATGCAGAACAGAAGTCAGCACAATTGTTTTCCTCCAGTGAAAATGTAAATACGGAGTATATTGATACACTTTATCAGGGGGCTTATGTCCTGTATACCGAGATTAAGAACGAGCCGTCAGAAAACCGTACGGAGCCTTTTGTCGGAGAGGAAAGCGGTTATGATGATTACGATTATATTTCAGAGTGGAGCAGTTCCTTTGAGGGCGTCCGGTCTGAGACGGATTATTATGCGACGGATGGAGCGAAAAAAGAAGTGAATACGAATGCGCCGTTGTATGAAGGTTTGGAACCGGATTTCAGAATTGACGATGACAAAGAACAGTGGAACTCTTATGAGAGCGTTTTTGTCCTGGACTTTGACGAAGATGGAAACTTGTCCGTCGATGTCAAAAAGGATGGAACAGTTTCTGCGGATACACTCATCAAAAGTCTTTTACAGGCAGACCGATACAATGAAATACGCACATATGCGGTGGACAATGATACGACCTTTGTCCCGGTGAAAAATTTTCAGGTAGTATACGGTATTCCAAAAGACAGTACGAACCTTGCCTATGAAGATTATTACACCAGTGATTATTATCTGGTTGCATCCGGCGGGGGAGATGCAGCGTATTTTATTACACTTCTGGTAATTGCGGCATTTGCATGCTTTATGTGCAGCAGAAGAGTATGGAAAAATGAAAAAATGCCGGATTATCTTCCAAAATGGCGTTATATGGAAGCGGGGATCTTCGGACTTATGATGTCGTTTGCAATGTGTGATATTTATATTGACACTGTCTGCGATTTCCCATATACAGGCAAATCAGGTTACGCAAATGTGAATGTGTGGAGCGTTCTAAAAACAGGCGGAATCCTCTGGATTGTTTTTGCAGTTGCATTTGTGTCTGTCGTCTGCATTTATCCGGTATTTTCTGTTGGATTGAAAGAATACATCCGGCAATACAGTTTTATTTATCAGATTTTTCCATGGATCCGAAAAAAATGGAATCAGTTTACAGACGAAGTCAACCACATTGATTTCAGTGATAAGACTACCAAAACAATCCTAAAAATTGTGGGGATCAATTTTCTTGTTTTAGCAGTGTTGATGTGTATGTGGATGTTTGGAATCGTTGGTCTTGTCATTTACTCGCTTGTGCTTTTTTATCTGATGAAAAAGTATTACGACAGAATCAAAAAAGATTATGATGTCTTGATGAGAGGTGTGCAGCGTATTGCAGAGGGTGATCTTGATACGATGATCACAGAGGATATCGGAGTGTTCGAACCATTCAAAGAACAGCTCACAGAGATCCGCACCGGATTTAAAAAAGCGGTGGATGAAGAAGTGAAAAGCCAGCGCATGAAAACAGAGCTGATCACAAATGTGTCTCATGATCTGAAAACACCGCTCACTGCAATAACTACATATGTAGAGTTATTGAAAAAAGAAGATATCACAGAAGAGGAACGCAAATCTTATATTGAGACACTGGAGAAAAAATCACTGCGGCTGAAAGTGCTGATCGAGGATCTTTTTGAAGTGAGCAAAGCGACGACCAATAATATTACATTAAATCTGATGGATGTTGATGTGGTCAATCTGATGAAACAGGTCAGCGTGGAACACGCAGATAAATTTGAACAGATGGGGCTGCAATTACGATGGAATGTCCCGGAAGAAAAAATCATTCTGAAACTGGATAATCAGAAAACCTATCGTATTTTTGAAAATTTATTTGTGAACATACAGAAATATGCAATGCCAAACAGCCGTGTTTACATTGATGTAGAGAAGCCGGAGGGGAATGTGACCATCACCATGCGCAACATGTCCGCCGTGGAGCTGAACGTGAGAGGGGATGAGCTGACGGAGCGTTTTGTGCGTGGCGATGCTTCCCGCAACACGGAGGGCTCCGGTCTTGGCCTTGCAATTGCAAGGAGTTTTACTGAGGCGCAGAAGGGAAGCCTGCATATCGCTGTGGATGGCGATCTCTTTAAAGTGGTCATCCTATGGAAGTTGTCATAACGGAAGTAAATGTGCTATACTTGTTTTTGCTGGGAAGTCCATGATGCGTTACATGTGGATTTCAAAGGAAAAAGAACAATGGAGGTAATTCATAATGGAAACAATGGACGATTTCAAAGACGAGTTAGAGGCATCTTTCCGCCAGATCAGAGAGGGCGACATTATCACAGGAACTGTCATTGCAGTGAGTGAGGAAGAGATCACTCTGGATTTAAAATATTATGCACAGGGAATTATTAAGGTAGAGGACTTCAGCAATGATCCGGATTTTGCAGTGTTAGAGCAGATCCATGCCGGTGATGAGATCGAGGCAACTGTGGTAAAGACAGATGACGGACAGGGCAATATCCTACTGTCCAGAAAAGAGGCAAACGATGTTCTTGCATGGGAGAAACTGCAGCAGATGATGGAAGATGGAACGGTTGTAAAAGTCCGCATCAAAGAGAGTGTTCCAAGTGGTGTGGTTGCATTTTTAGAAGGCATCCGTGCATTTATCCCGGCATCCCAGCTGGCACTGGATTATGTCGAGAATACAGAGGAATGGATCGGAAAAGAAGTAGAAGCAAAAGTCATTACCGTTGATCCGGAGAAGGAAAAACTGGTATTATCTGCAAAGCGGGTGGCGAAAGAGGCAGCAATCGAGGAACGTAACCACAAGATTTCCATGATCGTGCCGGGAACGGTAATGGAGGGAACGGTAGAGTCCTTAATGCCATATGGTGCATTTATCAATCTTGGCAATGGGTTAAGCGGACTGGTGCACATCTCACAGATCTGCGAAAAACGTATCAAAAAGCCGTCAGAAGTGTTAAAAGAGGGACAGAAAGTCAAAGCAAAAGTATTAAACACAAACGACAACAAGATCAGTCTTTCCATGAAAGCACTGGAAGAGGAGATGGTTGACACAGAACCAGCAGAAGATCTCGAGCAGTATACATCAAAGGAAAGCTTTGGCTCAAGCCTTGGTTCACTTCTTGCAGGAATCAAGCTGGATTAATCAGAAGATAAAAATTTCATCATGAAAATGAAACTACCGGATGCAGACAGGTTTATGTGTACATCCGGTAGTTTTTATGTAACAGGAAATTTACTTTATTATCTGCAGCTTTCTCGTTTTGCCATGTAATATGGCAGGGACATTTTCAGAGGGAGCGTGTGACCGTTTCTTATGCGGTCAATCAGGATCTTGGCTGTCATCTTTCCCATTTCTTCGATCGGAATATGCATAGTTGTGAGCATTGGCGATACATATTGTGCAATTTCAATATCGTCCATGCTGATGACAGAGATATCGTCAGGAATGCGATAGCCACATTCGTGGATCGCACGGATCGCACCGATCGCTGTGATGTCATTCATGCAGAAAAAAGCAGTTACGTCCGAAGAACGTTCCAGAATTCGTTTGGCTCCCTGATAACCGGCTTCGGAAGAGCCGGAAACATTAGTTACGATATTTTTGTTAAAATTAATATGATTTTTCTTCAAAGTATTACAATAAGCTTCATATCGGATTTCATTTTTAGTCTCTCCGATATATCCGATCTGCGTGTGCCCCTGTGCGATCAGATGGCTCACGGCATCAGATGCGACGGCATTTCCGTCACAGATGACCTGATCATACTCGGCATCTAACGGATTTAAACCAACGTAAATAATCTTATGAAAATGCTTTTTCATAAATTTGAGAGTCTCTTTGTTACAACGGCCAAGAATGGCAGCACCGTCCACTTCGTTATTTATAATCTGATTTTGCGTGGCCGGATTATGAATGTCAAAAGTAGAAAAAGAATACTTTACGATATACCCCTCTTTTAATGCCTCCTGCTCAATACTTCTTGTCAGGGTTGAAAAAAAGGCATCATTTTGTGCATCCTGAGCTCGTGCATAGACACAGGCAATGGAATGATGAGGTACATTTTCCCTGTTTTTTTGCTTTAATGCCTGGGCGGAAGTGTTAGGCACATATCCGCCGGCTCGTGCAATACTCCAGATTTTATCCTGCATTTCTTTACTGGCGGCGTTTGAGGAATTCCCGTTGATAATACGGGAGACAGTAGAGATGGAAACACCGGCCTCTTTTGCAATATCCTTTAATGTCATTGAAATACCCCCTCGTATAGGTGATTTTCATCTTTGCGTATAGTTTAGCACAAATAAATAAAAATTTGCGTAAAACTTTACACAAACGTTTGTTAAAATAAATGGCGAAGAAAATGGTAAGTGTGGTACAATAAGTGCAAATAAGATTTGAAATGTTGAGGAGGACAAGATGAAAAAACAGATGACAGTACGAAAAACAGTTTTGGCGGCATTATTTCTTGCAATTGGACTGATTCTTCCATTTATTACCATGCAGATCCCGGCAGTCGGAAAGATGCTTTGCCCCATGCACATTCCGGTATTACTGTGTGGATATATTCTCGGAGGACCGTATGGCCTGATCGTTGGATTTATTACACCATTACTTAGAAGTGTGACATTTGGAATGCCTGTCATGCTCCCGAATGCTATATGCATGGCATTTGAACTTGCAACCTATGGATTAGTCAGCGGAATTCTTTCCGGTAAGATGAAAAAGGATATGAGATCACTATATATCTCTTTGATCATTTCCATGCTCGCAGGAAGACTGGTATGGGGACTTGTATCAGCAATTGTTTATGCATTAATGGGAAGCGGATTTACATGGAAATTATTCTTTATGGGTGGATTTGTGAATGCAATCCCTGGAATTGTGATACAGCTTATCTTAATACCTGTTCTTGTAAATCGTTTATATGCAGCGGGAGTTGTAAAGCCTGCTTATGAAGGAAAATAATGATCTGTTTTTCTGATAGAAGACAGAAAACACAGGGAAAGATCGGAGAAATACATGGAACTGAAGACACAATGCAGAGAACGATTCAAACCGGCAGTGGATGCGATTAATGAAATTATTAAACAGGAAGACAATACAGACAGACCAATTCTTGTGGCGATTGACGGGAGATGTGGAAGTGGTAAGACAACTCTGGGAGAATATTTAAAGGGGCAGCTTGATTGTAATCTGTTTCATATGGATGACTTCTTTTTACGCATGGAACAGCGTACACCGGACAGAATGAAGGAAACCGGCGGAAATGTAGACTATGAAAGATTTTACGAAACCGTGCTCGTACCGGTTCAAAAAAGGGAATCTGTGTGTTATCAGCCTTTTTCCTGCAAAGAGTGGGGACTGTTGGATGCTTATGAGATTCCTTATAAAAGGCTTAATATTATCGAAGGCTCCTATAGTTTGCATCCATATTTTAAACAGCCATATCAGCTGAAGATTTTTATGAATATCGCATCGGATGTGCAGCTTGCAAATATCAGAAAGCGTAATGGGGAAGAAAAAGCAAAAGAGTTTCAGGAAAAATGGATTCCGAAGGAAGAAGCGTATTTTGAAAAATTTCATGTGCAGGATGACACGCTTGAGATTATGTGGAATTTAAAGGTATTATAAAAGAGATGTTCAAAGAAAAACAGAGTCAGATCGACATGCGCATATGTCTGTCCGGCTCTGCTTTTTTATGTAATGGATTCAGGTGGCTAAGCCTCTAAAGTGATTTTTAAATGGTAAGTTTTTTCAGCTTCAGGCATTAATGAGAGAATACCACGTTTTTCTGAGAAAATATCACTGTCCTGATGGAAAATCGCAGAACCATTCCATGGTTCCAGACAAAGGAATGGAGCATTGCCGCCAGCAGGAGTCCAGAAAGCGATAGATTCAAAATCAGGATAGTCCATTGTTACACCTTTTCCAGTATGAGTGTTAAGGAAGGAAACACGATGGGAATTGGTGTGTTCAAAGAAAACAGCATCACTGTCAAACATTGCAACAGTAAGTGGTAATGTGTTGCCATCTGCTTTTTGTACAACCTTTTTCTCTGTGTTGAATTCCATATTTTCAAGATCATATTCATAAGATACGAAATCTTCTGTTTTTTCAAAGACAAGTTCACAGTCGGCAAGTGTTTCACCGGAAGATACCGGAAGCATAAATCCAGGATGTGCGCCGATATGATAAAACATTTCTTCTGTGTCATGGTTTACAACACGGTATTCCATAGATAACTCATTGTCGGATAAATGATAGGTGAGAGACAATTCGAACTGATAAGGATAACTTTTTAAAGTTTCTTCATTTGCGTGTAACAAGAAAGTGACCGTATCATCGGATAAATCCTTCACCTCGAATTCAGTATCTTTACAGAAGCCATGCTTTACGAGAGGATAAACCTGCCCTTTCATGGTTGTTTCACCATTTCTTAAATTTCCGATCGTTGGAAAGAGAAGTGGTGAAGAACGCATCCAGAAAGCAGGATCTGAATTCCAGACATATTCTTTTCCGGAAGGATCTTTGAAAGATTTCAATTCGGCTCCCATCGTATTGACAGCAACCTCGTAACCGTTTGAATGTAATGTGATCAGCATAATAAAAGCCCCCTTTTACAAATTGGTATTGTTTTTTGAAAAATACTTGCTTTTTCTATTATAACACACGAATCTGTGGAAAGAGAACCGGTTTAGACAAACGTTTGCAAAGCTATGACAATTGAATTTTTGCAGGAAATATGTTAGCTTAGTTATAGTAGTGAATAAGAGGGAAAAGTATTAAGGTGGATTATGAAAGAAAAAAAAGTTACAATTCGGGAAGTGGCGGAACTGGCAGGAGTATCGATCAGTTCTGTATCAAGATATCTGGCGGATCCAAAAAGTATCCAGCCGCTTGCAGCGTACAACATTAAAAATGCCATCAATGAACTGCAGTATGAACCGAACATGTTTGCAAGAAATTTAAAAAGAGGACAGACGCAGATCGTCGGTCTTATTGTTCCGCATATGGAATATTTTTTCGGAAAAATATGTCATGTGGTAAGTGACTATTTTTTTGAAAGAAAATATATTACTTATATCTGTGAAAGTGACAGTGAGCGGGAAAAAGAGCTGTTCTATGTCCAGGAGCTTCTGAACCAGAGAGCAGCTGGCATCATAATTGCACCGAGTGGACAGAATACACCATATCTGCAGGGCGTAACAAAGAATTATAAAAATATGATCGCAATCGACAGACAGGAGGATATCGGCTGTGATATGGTTCTGGAAAATCACAGGGACAATGCGTATCATCTTATCTCGTGGCTTCTGAAAAATAAACCATGCAGCCGTATCATGATGCTCTTTGGCTGGAGCGACAGCTTTAATACACGTATGTGTCTTGCCGGGGCAAATCAGGCACTGGAAGAGGCCGGGCATGATGGAAGCCGCGTGATCAAAATATTTACTGCGAGAAAGATCGAAGTGGTAATGGATGCTTTAAAACAGTTAAACAGTGTGCTCGAGGATGGAGAGAGACCGGTCATCATCGGGTTTGGAACGGACATTGTGGAATATATTGCCATGGGAATCCATCAGCTGTATCCGGAGTGGATCGGAAATGTGGATATCGCAGGGTTTGCAATGGGTGGAACGAAGGAAAAACTTGGAATGGACTGTTCACTTGTTGTTAAGAACCCGGAAACAGTCGCAATTTGTGCGGCAGAACTTTTGAGCCAGAAGATCATGGGAGAGAAAGAAGAAAAAGAACCTAAGAAATATGATGTGAAAGTAAAATATGAGTTTTAAAGAGTGGATATTAAAAGGTTGAAAAGACAGTGCCAGTAAAATGAGAACATGTTTTGGTACTGTCTTTCATTTTACATATTAAGTGAAAACGGTTTCAATAAAATATAAAAATAATAAATGGTTAAAATATACAAAAACGACTGTAATATAATGTGAAAAAGTACTGATATTACTATAAAAACAAAAGAAAACATTGACTATAAGGTGCAGAAGTGTTAATTTCTAGGTACAGAGACAACTGAAAACATTTTCACTAAAGGAGGAAAAGTGATGAAGAAAAAGGTATTGGCACTTATTATGGCGGGAACAATGGCTCTTTCCATGGCAGCATGTGGAAACACACAGAGTCAGGATACACCAAAGGAGCCTGAGAAGCAGGAAACAGTTCAGACAGAAGGTACAGAAGAGGGCGGAGCAACAGACGTATCCGGAATCACAGCAGATTCTTTTAAACCTTCCAAGGACTTTAATGTACGTGTTCCATTTGCAGCAGGGGGTTCTGCAGATACGATCGGAAGAATTATCGGACAGGGATTACAGGAGACTTATGGTAAAACAGTTATTGTCAACAACCTGACAGGAGCGAACGGAGCAATCGCAGCAGCAGATCTTGACAGTGCAAAATCCGATGCGACAGAATTAATGGTCGGCGGTATTGCAATGTTCACACTTGCACCATTATTCAACAAAGATATTAATCTTAGCATTGATGATTATCAGTTTGTCAGCGGACTTGTATTAGAAGACCAGCTTTTATATGTAAGCCCTTCTAACAGCGGAATTGAAGACTGGGATGGTCTTGTGAAATATGCAGCTGATAACCGTATCGTATATGGAAGTAACGCACCTGGCGGAGCAACTCATCTTCTTGCAACGATGTTATTTGGTGAAGCAGGTTTAGATGCAGAAGCAGTTACTTCTGATGGAAGTGGAAAAGACTTACTTGCAGTAGCAAGTGGTAACGTTGTATGTGCGATCGCACCGGCATCAGTAGGTGCACAGTATGTTGAAGACGGAAGTCTTGTTCCGATCGCAGTATTCTCAGAAGAAAATTATACAGGATATGAAGGATATGATGTTCCTACAGTTCAGTCTTTTGGATATGATATCGTATTCCGTACATGCAACTTCGTTATGACAAAAGCAGATGTTGCTCCGGAAGATGTTGCAGCAATCCATCAGGCAATCTTAGATTACAGCGAGACAGAAGAATTTAAGGATCTTGCTAAAAATGCAAATTATACACCATATCTTGAAGATGGAGAGACAGTAAAACAGATTATTCTGGATACAGCTGATTTATGTAAGGAAGCTTACGATAAATATTACGCACAGTAAAAAGACGATTCGTGCTGCCTTTTGACAGCACGGATTATTTTTTGAAAGAAGGAATGAAATATGGAGATAAAGTATAAATCTAATTTGGCGGCAGGAATTGTTAGTATTATTCTCGGAGTTATATGCATAATTCTTGTGCCGCTTCAGATCGCAGAAGATTATTCAGCAACTTATGGTATCACATCAAGAACGATTCCTTGTGCAATCGGCGTTTTATGGATTGTATGTGGTGTGGTTTTATTGATCCAGAGCTTGATATTAAAAAAAGACACAGTGAAAACACTGATCGTAGGAAAAGAATTAAAAGCATTAGCATATATGGTCATGCTGCTTATTTATTCAATTCTGTTCAAAAGAAGTTTCCTGATTTCTACGATTTTACTTGGTGTGGCAACACTGGCAATGACAGGAACTAAGAAAAAACTGTATTATGTGATCGTAATTGCAATGGTTGTAGTGTTATACCTTCTTTTTGCAAAAGTATTGCATATTCAATTGCCATAGTAACAGGAGGAGTTTATGGGACAGGTTATATCAGAGGCATTGATGAATCTTTTATCAGTGCAGAATTTAATATTTGTTAATGTTGGTATTTTTATTGGAATTATTTTCGGTGCGATTCCGGGAATGAATGGAAACCTTGCAATCACAGTATTACTTCCATTTACATTCCAGATGGATACAGTACCGGCACTGTTAATGCTTACGGCTATTTTCTTTGGTGCCAACTTTGGTGGTTCTATCAGTTCAATTCTGATCAATACACCTGGTACGAATGCAGCGGCAGCAACACTGATCGATGGTTATCCGATGTGCAGGAATGGACAGCCGAGAAGAGCATTAGATATGGCACTTGTGGCATCAACATTTGGTGGTCTGGTCAGTGCATTCTGCCTTCTGTTTTTTGCACCGCAGATCAGTAAGGTTGCTATGAAGTTCAGTTCTCCGGAGTATTTTGCACTTGCAATTTTCGGACTTTCTGTTATTGCATCTGTAAGTGGAAAGAGTCTTGTAAAGGGTCTTATCAGTGGAGGACTTGGAATTTTATTGGCAACAGTTGGTATTGATTCTGTCAGTGGTGTTACAAGATTTACATTTGGAAATATCAAATTATATAACGGAATCAAGATGCTTGCAGTTTTACTTGGAGTATACGCGATCGCACAGATGATCGGACGTATTAATAAAACAGAAGCAGCTGTTGTATCAAATTTAAAAGCGGCAGATAAAGATGACCATATTACAAAGGAAGATGTGAAAAAAACATTGCCAATCATGGCAAAATCTTCCCTGATCGGAGCATTCATCGGAGCAGTTCCTGGTACCGGCGGAGCAATCGCATCATTTATTGCCTACAATGAAGCAAAGAGAAAAGCCAGACCGGACGAAAAGTTTGGCGAAGGTGAGATCAAAGGTATTGCAGCACCTGAATCAGCAAATAATGGTGCTACAGCCGCAACTTTAATTCCATTACTTACACTTGGTATTCCGGGAGACGTTGTAGCGGCAACCTTATTAGGTGCATTTACGATGCATGGACTTGTTGTAGGACCAAAACTTTTTGAAACATCCGGACCAATTGTATATGCAGTTCTGATCGGATGTGTGATCGCACAGCTTATTATGTTCTTCCAGGGTAAATATTTACTGGGACTTTTTGTTAAGATCACACATATCCCACAGGAATTATTGACAGCATTATTAGTCGTGATCTGTTGCGCAGGAGCATTCGCGATCGGAAGCTCTGAAATGGATGTTTATGTGATGCTGCTGTTTGGAGTTATTGCATACTTTATGCAGAAGCTGGACTTTCCATCCGTACCGATCGTTCTTGGAATGGTACTTGGACCGATTGCAGAGTCCAATCTGCGTAATGCACTGGTAATGTCAAGCGGCTCCTGGACAATTTTTGTAAAGAGACCTATCTGTCTTGCATTTATTATCTTAACATTTGTGCTCATCGTTCTTTTGAAAAAAGGGGATGCAAAGCAGAGAAAAGCTACAGACAAATATATGAAAGGCGAACAGGAAGAATAAAATGAAGAAATTATGGACAGATTTACACAGCAATATCCATCATAATCAGATGGATGAACTGGATAAATGGACAGAACATGCAAAAGATGTATTGGATTTCTGGCCAATCGCATATTATCCGTTCCAGATGATCAAAACAGAGTCGGGAGCAGGACTTGAAGATTTATGTCCGGAAGAAGAGATTAAGAAAGACTGGGAGATCGTCCGCAGGAAAGTAAAAGAAGAGAACGAAAACGGATATCCGATGTTTATGGGATATGAGTGGCAGGGCTGTGGCTTTGATGGTGATCACAACGTATTTTTCCTCGACAATGAACAGGATATGAAACATCCGATGCGTTATCAGGAATTAAGAGATGATTATAAAGATACAGAAGCGATTGGAATCCCACACCATGTAGCATATCAGCTTGGAAGCCGTGGAAAGAACTGGGCAACACATGATGAGAATTTTTCCCCGTTTGCGGAAATTTATTCCAGTCATGGATGCAGTGAAAACGATACAGGCGGAATGGATATGGAACGTCATCTGCATATGGGACCAAGAACCGGTGAAACCTGCTATGAAAGAGGTTTGGAGGCTGGTCTTCATGTTGGATGTATTGCATCCGGTGACAACCATAATGTTCCTGCAGCATGTGACCATGGAACGATGTGCGTGCTTGCAGAGGATACTTCCAAAGCGGCAATCTGGGCAGGCATGAAAGCAAGACATGTATATGGTGTGAGCAGAAGCAGAATGGAGATTGATTTTACAGCTGATGATAAAATGATGGGTGATGTGATCGCTCCCGGAAAACACAATATGAAGATCTCTATCTGTGCAGCGGATGCGATTGACAGGGTAGAATTATTAAAGAACAATGTCCTCGAAGAAATGATCGTTCATTCCGGAAGCTGGGAAAATAAAAAAATTGCAGATGATGAAGTGATCCGTGTGAAATTTGCGGTAGAGTTCGGATGGGGACCGAACCCAAGATTTTATAAAGATATGCTTGTAAAAGAATGGGATGGTTCTTTGAATGTGGAAGGAAAGCTTTTATCCATTGATAAAGAATGGAACAGTTATGGACAGAAACTTTACGATGTGACGGATGACAGCTGCAAATTCCATATGACAACTTATATGTCAACAACAACCGGACATTGGATGGGACCAAGTACTGTAGTAAAAGAAGGATTTGTTTTTGAAGTAGAAGGAACACCAGACAGTGATGTCTGCCTGAAAGTGGATAATTATGAATATCACTTCACAATCCGTGAACTGATGAAGACTTCACGTATCAAAGCTCAGTATCAGGAAAGCATTGATCTTGCAAACAGAGTTTATGGCAAAGTCGATCACTACAGAGATGATTTTTACTGGCATAATGCATATAAGACAAGAATCCGCCAGGCTGTTCCACAGGATGCTTATGTCTTGAATTATGAGAAAGAAATCGACATGGAAGCCGGAGCGAATTACAGACTCAGAGTATGGCTGAAAAATGGCGATGTGGCCTGGGTATCACCAATTTTTGTAGAAAAATAAAAAGTAAACATTAATTTATATAAAAGGATCTGTTCCGTAATGCAGCGTTGTTTTAGATTGGAAAGAATGGGGGAATAAGATGAACGTTTTATATTTGAATACACATGATATCGGAAGGTATTTACAGACCTATGGATATCCGGTACATACACCGAATCTTCTGAGATTATCGAGAGAGGGAATGGCATTTACACAGATGTACTGTGCGAGCCCGACCTGTTCACCGAGCAGAGGTGCTATGTTAACCGGTCAGTATCCGCATAATAATGGTCTGATCGGATTGTCCCACAGGGGCTTTCGAATCAATGGGGAACATCATCTTGCCAATTACATGAAACAACATGGTTACGAGACAGTTTTATCCGGAGTACAGCACGAGATCAAGCTGCATGAAGAAGAATCACTTGGATATGAAAGATGTCTGAATCCAATGGAGTATTACAGAAATGACCTGCCACAATGTGAATTGTATACATGGCAGGATGAAATTGCGGCAGAAAACGCAGTCAATTATCTGAAAAACAGGGGAAAGGATGAAAGACCATTTTTCCTTGCGGTTGGTTTCGGATGTACCCACCGCGAGTATCCGCGTGTGCCAGATGAATATGAAACAGACTATGTACAGGTGCCAAAGGCATTGCCAAACTTACCGGATGTCAGAAAAGATATGGCAGGTATGCAGATCGCAGTTGATACAGTGGACAGATTGTGTGGAAAAATACTGGATGCTTTAAAAGAAACCGGGGAATATGAGAATACATTGATATTCTTTACCACAGATCACGGATTGCCATTTCCTATGATGAAATGCAATCTGTACGATGATGGAACAGGTGTATCTTTTATCCTTCGTTATCCGGGTATGCCGAGGGTACATTGTATCAGTGACGCTTTGCTGTCGCAGATAGATGTATTTCCGACACTGTGCGATATTTTGAATATGGAAAAACCAAACTGGCTTTCCGGCAGTTCTTTTCTGCCAGTGATAACAGGTGAAGAGGAAGAAATCCGTGAGGCAGTTTATGCAGAGATTAACTATCATGTTGCATACGAGCCGGTCAGATCTGTCAGAACGAAGAAAAATAAATATATTGTACGGTGGGAGAATGGTTACGATAAAGTTCCGCCTACCCATATTGATGACAGCCTGTCAAAAGAAGTATTCCATGAAAACGGATATTTTGAGAAGAAACTTGTGAAAGAAGAACTGTATGATCTTATGCTTGATCCACAGGAACGGGATAATCTGATCGGGGAAGAAGCTTATCAGTCAGTGAAGGACGAGATGCGACAGCTTCTTGAGACATGGCAGAAAAAGACAGGCGATCCACTTCTTACAGGGCAGAAGATATGTCTGCCGGAAGGTGCGATCTGCTGTACAACGGATTCTTACAGTACAAAGACTCAGGTAATCCTCCCGGAATGCAGAAAGTATCTGGAAGGGCTGCGTGGAGTGTTACAGAACAATATTAAATAAGCTGCACCCATATTTGCTCCCCTATGGAATCAATGCTTTTGAAGAGTACAAAGATAAGAACCAGATTAATAAAGTGACGATTTGTGTTACCGTCATTTCAGACAAAGGTGTCTGGCAGTTTTTTTGCCAGACGCCTTTCTTAAAAAGGATGAAAAAAGTTCATCCTTATCAAAAACAAAATAGAGGTCTATACTTTGAATCAAGAAAGAAGTTCCGAAAGGGAAGGAGACGGTATTATGAATAACAAAAACAAATCTCTGGCAGATAAAATACCAAAGAGAGTCTGGTTACTGATCTCATTTGCAGTGGCTATGCTGTTCTGGTATATCTTATCAATTATTCCATCAACAAGCAGAGCGTTCCAGAATGTTGTGGTAGTTTGTCAGAGCATTAAAACAATGATTGACAGAGGTGTTCTGGGTACGGATATTTTATCTAGTTTGATTTCAGTTGTAGCAGGTTATGTGCTTGGTTTTGTAATCGCACTTCCGGTTGCAATCCTTATGGCATGGTATAAACCGGTTCGTTATATTATTGAACCATGGATCCAGTTCATCCGTAACATCCCACCACTTGCTTATGTACCACTTATTGTAATTGCAGCAGGTGTTGGAAGAAAACCACAGATCATCGTTATCACGATTGCATGTTTCTTGACAATGTGCATTACAATCTATCAGGGTGTTATCAATGTAGATGAGACACTGATCAAAGCAGCAAGAGTTCTTGGAGCAACAGATAAAGATATCTTCATCAGAGTTATTGCTCCTGCAACATTACCATTTATCCTGACAGCAGTAAGACTTGGAGCTTCTGTAGCACTTACAACACTGATCGCTGCAGAATCTACTGGAGCAACAGCCGGTTTGGGAATGAGAATCAGATCTCTGAACAACAGCTTTGAATCTGCACCAATGCTTTTATACATTATTATCATTGGTATCTTAGGTATCTCAATGGAGAAACTGATCAAATATCTTGAAAGGAGACTGACATCATGGCAGGAGAAGAGAGAGATTTAACAAATCGCGATGACAGCAGACCGGTTCGTGTAAAAGTTGATAACGTAAAGAAGATATATAATACAAGAAATGGTGAGATGGTTGCATTAAACGGAGTGACACTTGATATTCATGATAATGAGTTCATCTGTGTCGTAGGACCATCCGGATGTGGAAAATCTACTTTATTGAATATTATCGCAGGATTATTAGAGCCGACAAGCGGAGCAGTATACTGCGATGGAAAAGAAGTAAAAGGAACCGGTACAGACCGTGGCGTTGTATTCCAGCAGTATGCATTATTCCCATGGCTTACTGTTAAGAAAAATGTTATGTTTGCATTAGAGATGCGTGGCATCAAAGGAAAACAGGCAGAAGAAGAGGCAATGAAATATTTGGAGATGGTTCAGTTGGAGAAGTTCGCAGAACATTATCCAAAAGAATTATCCGGTGGTATGAAACAGCGTGTTGCTATCGCAAGAGCATATGCAGCAGAGCCTGAAGTATTACTTATGGATGAGCCATTCGGAGCTCTTGATGCACAGACACGTACCCAGTTACAGACAGAGCTGTTAGAGACCTGGCAGAGAGAGAAGAAGACGTGTTTCTTTATTACACATGATGTTGAGGAAGCAATCATTCTTGCACAGACAGTTATTATCATGAGCGCCCGCCCGGGACGTATCAGAGATATTGTAAAGATTGATATTCCATATCCACGTACTCAGGAGACAAAGATGACAAAGGAATTCATGGAACTTAAAAATGAAATCTGGAGTCAGGTATATCAGGAATATCTGGAAGTAAGAAAATAATAAAAAGGTTGTAACCGGGAAACCGGATTATAATGATAACTAAGGGAATTGGGGGAAATTCCAAATATCCAATTTAAGGAGGAAAAACAACATGAAAAAGAGAATATTGAGCTTATTAATGGTAGGTGCTATGACAGCAGGAATGCTTGCAGGATGCGGCAGCAAGACAGATGCACCTGCTGACAACACAGCAAAAGAAGAGACACCGGCTACAGAAGAAGCAAAAGAAGAGACACCGGCTACAGAGGAGAAGGAAGCTGTAGAGCCAGTTACATTAAATGTAGCTTACATGCCAAACTATGGAAGCTTATGGTCAGTTGAGAACGCAATCGCTCAGGGTTACTTAGAAGAAGAAGGAATCACAGTAAATCTTGTAGAGTTCCAGGATGGTCCGACAATCATTTCCGCTATGGAGTCAGGAAGTATTGATGTCGGATATATCGGACAGGGTGCTCATAAACTTTGCATCAACGGACAGGCAACAATCTTTGCATTATCCCATATCTCCAATGGTGATGCATTGATCGGAGGCGAAGGTATTACATCTATCGAAGACTTAAAAGGAAAACAGGTTGCTTACTCTTCAGGAACATCCAGTGAAGATATCCTTGTAAACTCACTTACAAGTGTTGGATTGACAATGGATGATATCGAAGCAATTGATATGGATGCATCCGGAATCGTATCCGCTATGTTATCCGGTAAAGTTGATGCAGCTGCAACATGGTCACCAAACAGCTTAAAGATCTTAGAAGAAGATGCAAATGCTACAAAATTAGCAGACAACATGACATTCTCTGACAAAACTGTATCTCTTGCAAGCTGGATCTGCATGCCAAAATATGCAGAAGAGAACAGAGATGTCTTAGTACGTTTCACAAGAGCATTATTCAAAGCAATGGATTATGCGGCAGCAGATCATCAGGAAGATACAGCTGCTTTAATCGCAAAACAGATTGCAGGCGATCAGGATACAGTATATGATCAGCGTGGTGATGCAGAATGGTTAACAGGTAAAGAGGTATCTGAAGGTGCAGCAGATGGTACAGTAGAAGGATACTATGAGTTACAGAAGGAGAACTTCATCGAGGCAGGTGCTGTTGAAGTTGACCCACCAGTATCTGATTACGTATTATTAGATGTTATGAAAGAAGCTGGAGAGTACTAAAAGAAAATGCACACAGCATTTGAAAAGTAAATGAAATAACAAGGCTGTTACGCTAGACCAGAAGTTCTGGAATCGGTGTGGCAGCCTTATTGTAACGCTGATGTAGACAGGAAAGGTTGGAAGAGAAAATGAAACATGAATATTATTATTATAACAAAGAAGAACTGTTAAAAGCACCAAAAATTCCGTTGATCGTTATGGAAGATAATGCTGCTGTATTTAAATCAATGGCAGATGAAATGGTAGAAGAAATCAAACGTAAAAATGCTCTTGGTGAGAATACAGTATTTATCTGCCCTGTAGGTCCTATAGGACAGTATCCGTATTTTGTAGATATGGTAAATGAGCAGAATATCAGCCTGAAAAATGTATGGTTTATTAATATGGATGAATACCTGACAGATGATAAAGAATGGATTGACAAAGAGGATAAATTGAGCTTCCGTGGATTTATGGACAGAACGGTTTACACCAAAATTAAACCAGAACTCGTAATGCCGGAAGAACAGAGAATTTTCCCGGATCCTAAAAACCTGACACATATTCAGGATATGATCGAAAAACTTGGTGGAGTAGATATTTGCTTCGGGGGAATCGGAATTAATGGTCATGTTGCATTCAATGAGGCTTCTGATACAATGACACCGGATGAGTTCCTGGCTCAGCATACAAGAGTTCTTGAAATCTCAAAAGAAACAAGAGCTGTGAATTCAATTGGTGATTTAAATGGTGCATTAGATGATATGCCACATTACTGTATCACAATCGGCATTAATGAAATCGCTCATGCAAGAAAAATCAGATTAGGATGTTTCAGAGACTGGCACAGAAGTGTTGTAAGACATGCAGCTTATGGCGAAAAAACAGCACATTTCCCAGTAAGCTTATTGCAGGATCATCCGGACATCAATATTAAATTTACAGAGTTTGTTGCTAACCTTCCGGAATAAAAAAGAATAAAAAGGCTGCCGCACATAATTTTGTGTGGCAGTTTATTGTATAAGAAGAGGAGAAAAAATCATGAGCAGATATATCGTAAATGGAGAAGTTTATATTGAACATCGTTTTTTAAAGAAAACAATTAAAATTGAAGATGGTAAACTTATTATTTTACCACCGGATGCACCAATTGAAGATGGGGCAGAAGTGTATAATGCAGCAGGAAAGAAAGTAGTGCCTGGATTTATTGATGTACATACACATGGTGCAGTAGGTGTAGATGTTAATGCGGCAACAGCAGAAGATTATGAGAAAATCTGCCGCTTTGCAGCCGGAAATGGAACGACTTCATGGTTATGTTCTGTTTTGACTGATACAAAAGAACAGACAGAATGGTGTATTGATGAATTTAAGAAACATCAGAAGACGGAGCATAAAGGAGCAAATTTACTTGGTATTCATCTGGAAGGACCATTTTTGTCTTCAGAGTACAAGGGGGCTATGCCGGAGCATCTTCTTCAGAAAGCCAATATGCCACTTCTGAAAGAATATCAGGACAGAGCAGAAGGAAACATCCGTTATATTACGATTTCTCCGGAAGTAGAAGGACTTATTGATGACATTCCGGCAATGAAAGAGCTTGGTATTACTGTTGCAATCGGACATTCCGGAGCAGATTATGATACAAGCTGGAAAGCAATCAACAACGGTGCAGAATGCTGTACACATACATTTAATGCGATGAAACTTTTACATCAGCATTTTCCTGCAATTATGGGAGCTGCATTAGAATCTGATATTTACTGTGAGGCGATCTGTGATGGAAGACATCTGCACCCTGGTACAGTACGTCTTCTTTTGAAGGTGAAAGGACTTGACAAAGTAGTTGCAATCACAGATTCAATTATGGCTGCAGGTCTACCGGATGGAAGATATAAACTTGGAGTAAACGATGTTATTGTTGAAGATGGTGATGCAAAGCTGGAAAACGGAGTAAGAGCCGGAAGTACCTTAACACAAAATGTTGCTTTGAAAAATCTTCTTGCATTTACAGGAAAACGTCTGGAAGAGATTTTACCGCTTCTTTCAGAGAATCCAGCCAGACTTATCAAAGTATATGATAAAAAAGGATCGATTGCAGATGGAAAAGATGCAGATATCGTTCTTTTAGATGCGGAGAATGACATCGCAGATGTATTTGTTGGAGGAAATCTCATAGAGAGGTAGAAGAAAACAAAAAATAGTGTTAAAATATAACTGAATATTTTTTTGTTAAAAGATTTAAGAAAACGGAAACAGGAGACAAAAACATGTTACTTATTTTGGCATTCAGCTTAGTTATTGCATCGGTATTCTTGATCATTTACAGAAAAAATAAAGATTCCATCTTATGGCTGGGACTTTGTACAAGTCTTATGTTGGAATTATGTGGTGTTATGCTTTTTATTGCAAAAAAAGGTGGCATTTCACAGGAAGTATTAACATTTCTGTATTTTTCAAGAAACATATATCGGAAGATGCAGTATTTGCTGATCACATTAGGTCAGCTGGGATATCTGATTGCCATAGGCAGGTCTCTGTTTCCGTTTTTTTTGCTGAGGATTGCAATGAATTATTCAATGCTTCCGGGACTTAGAAAACGGAAAACATGGGTTAAATTATCAAGGGTCATACCGATCATGTCGCTGATTCTTTACTTTCCATCAGTTTATAGAATGATTGTTCATAACAGGGAAAGTATGCAGGAGATTATAGCAAAAGGAAATATGATCTGGATCAATCTATATCTGACAGTATCTGTGGTGATTTTATTAATCGAGTATTTTTCCATTTCAATCCTGTTTTTGAAGAGGCAATTTCAGCAGACAGTAATCTTTTTGGTGTCGATTTCGGCAATTTATCTTATTTACTATCATCAGGATCCGGGGCAGGTTTATCTCTTTTACGGGTATTCGATCGCATGGAATAGGGGAATCGGATATCTTCAGATTAATCCGTCTCTGGCAAGTTATATTATGCTTGTGATTGTAAATATCATTTGTGCTGTGCTTGGTTTTTACAGTCTATTTAAATATACAAAAGGTGATTATGAAGTTGCCATGACGGATGTTGTGATGGAACGGAAATTCGATACAGTGAGGGTAGGAGTTTCCATGTTCGTTCACAGCATGAAAAATCAGCTTCTTGCCAACAAGGTTATTTATAAAAGAATTGACCAGATTTACAGCCAGCCGGAGCCGGATACGGTGAAGCTGAAAGAATGTATTGATGCACTCCGGGCTACAAACGATACAATGTTTACAAGAATTGAGGAACTGTACCGCAGTGTAAAATCTAATTCCATTACGATGATGCCGGTTAATATTCAGGAAATCATAGACACGACATTAGAACGGTTTCACAATAAATTTCCGAATGCGGGAGTGCGCATCCAAAATGAGGAAGTGTCGATGGTTCTTGCAGATAAGGATCATCTGTGTGAGGCAATCTATAACCTTCTGATCAATGCAGAAGAAGCCGTCATAGCTGCAGAACGGGGAGAAGATGGGCAGGTATGCTTAAAATGCAGGAATGAAAGATTATATACTTTGATCGAGGTCAGTGATAATGGACTTGGAATGTCAAAGAGTCAGATAAAGAAGATTTTCGATCCGTTTTATTCCAGCAAAAATTCTAACTATAACTGGGGAATGGGCTTATATTATGTCAGAGAGGTTGTGAAAAGCCATCTGGGTAAAATGAGAGTGGAAAGTACAGAGGGAAAGGGAAGTAAATTCTATATTTTAATTCCAAAGTACGAATAGATAACAGACAGGAGAAGAAAATGGCAGATAAGAAAAAGATTTTGATCGCTGATGATTTTCAGCTTTTAAGAGAGGATCTTACAGAATTGATCAACAATCAACGGGATATGGAGGTTGTAGGGACTGCTTCTTCAGGAAAAGAGATTGTAAATCTTGCCAGAAACACAGAGTATGATCTGATATTGATGGATATTGAGATGGAGACAATGAACGCAGGTATTTTAGCAACGCAGGAAATACGGGAGGCTGACCCGGAAGCCGGAATTATTTTTCTGACAGCACATGAGACCCGCGAGATGATCGTGACAGCCATGGGTGCAGGAGCACTTGATTATATTGTAAAAGGATGTGAGGATGAAGAAATACTTTACCATATCCGCTGTGCTCTCAAAGGGAATCCAATTATGTCAAATAAGATCCATGAGACTGTGATGCAGGAATATGCCAGACTTCAGCAGAGTGAGAAAAGTCTGCTTTTTTTCATAAATAATATTTCAAAACTTACTGCAACAGAACGTGAGATGATAAAGTTGCTTTTACAGGGGTATAAGGTACATGAGATTGCAGAAGCACGCAGTGTGGAGGTAAGTACGATAAAGACACAGATCAAAGGTCTGCTTCGCAAATTTGGTTGCAGCAGAACAAAAGAGATCGTGCAGATTATAAGAGAATTGAATATTGAACACTTGTTTTAGGATGAATTACATGGTATTAAAATTAGGAAAAAGTTTATAAAAAAGAACGCAAACGTTTGATAAATGTTTGCGTTCTTTTTTACGAAAACTGTGTTAAAATAAAGGCACAAAACAGAAGTATGTAATACATGATAGAACAATAAATATGCAAGAAAAAGGAGAATACACAATGGGGAATAAGTTATATCTGGAATGTGGTTCCGGAATTAGTGGAGATATGTTTGTAGGAGCTATGCTTGATCTGGGAGCAGATCAGAAAAAAATGGAAGAGGCACTTCAAAGTCTTCCTGTAGATGGATTTAAAACGGAGATTACGAGAGTGAAAAAATCAGGATTGGATGCGTGTGATTTTAATGTTATTTTAGATCATGCACATGAAAATCATGATCATGATATGGAATATCTGCATGGAGATCATCATGACGATCATCACCATGAAGAACACCATCACGACCATGAGAACCATTACCATGATGAACACTATCACGACCATGAGGACCACCACCATGACGAACATCATCACCATGAGCATAGAAGTCCGGAGGATATTATTCACATTATCGGACATGCATCTATGACAGACAGTGCCAGAGAACTTGCATGCAAAATCGTAAAAATCCTTGCAAATGCAGAGGCAAAAGCACATGGTGTACCACTTGAACAGGTGCATTTTCATGAGGTCGGTGCGGTAGATTCAATTGTGGATATTGTTGCCGCTGCAGTATGTGCAGATTCACTGGAGCTCGATGAAGTATATATTCCTCAGCTGAATGAGGGACGTGGAATGGTCAGATGCCAGCATGGACTGTTACCAATTCCAGTACCGGCAGTTGCCAATATTATTTCAGCGAACAAGCTTAAAATGCATATCACAGACGTGGAGGGTGAGCTTGTAACACCGACCGGAGCTGCAATCGCAGCAGCTTTGCGTACGCAGGATCAGCTTCCAGAAAAATTTACAATACAGAAAGTAGGAATGGGTGCTGGAAAAAGAGAGTATGCATGTGTGGGTGTGCTGCGGGCAATGATGATTGAATAAGCGATACTTGGGTCAAGTGTTTTGTTTGACATTTGTGGCAGTCATAGTATACAATGTATATATAAACACGTATGTATAAGTGAGGTGATTTTTTGGCGGAAAAGAAATACAAACAGGTAACAAGAAAGGATGTTGCAGAGGAAGCAGGAGTCAGTGTTACAATCGTATCTTATGTCATCAATAACAACAGATATGTAGACAAAGAAAAAAGAATTAAAGTGGAGGAGGCTATAAAGAAACTTCATTATAAGCCAAATTCAATCGCAAGAGCATTAAAAGGAAAAAAACTAAATCATATTGTATTTATTGCGGATCAAATTGTAACGGAACACTTTAGTTTATTAGTAAGCGAACTGGATAAGCACGCATATGATCTTGGTTATATGATTTCCTTATGCTCGAACAGAAATACACAACAATTTATAGACAGTATTATAAGTCGTCAGTATGATGGAGTAATTATAAGTTCAATCAGTTTTGATAAGGAATATATCAAGCAGTTGATCGCAGCTGATATACCGGTCGTTTTATTGGTGAACCGCGATTATGATGATATTGAAGGAGCTGCCAAGATAGAAAATGGTTTATATGAAGGAGCGCGTGAAAATGTACGTTATTTACAGCGGAAGGGATGTAAAAATATCATTTATGTAGACCGTTTTAGTCAAAGAAAACATTTCAGTGATATGAGTGATATGAGATATCGTGGATTTTATGAAGAAATGAAGCAGAGTGGTTTGTCCGAACATCCAGAGAAGAACTTTATCACTGGTTGTCACAACGAGGAAGAAGTGAAGGAAAAAGTTGCCGAATATCTGAAAACGAATAAAGTAGATGCTATTTTTGGCAGAAATGACAAGGTTGCATGTATTGCTATGCAGAGTGCAAAAAAAATGGGATACAAAATACCAGAAGATATAAAAGTAATTGGATTTGATAATTCTTCACTGGGGCAATATTGTGAACCACCAATTTCCAGTATGGAAATTCAAAGAGAACAGATAGCAAAAACTGCAATTGAGATGTTAAGACAGATGATTGAGGAACATATCATACCGGAAAAGGTAATGTATCGTACAAAATTAATAGAACGGAAAAGTACATTGGGTTAAAAAAGCACAAAAAAGAGAGTAGGACTTTGTAAAAAACTACTGAAAAAAAGAAAAAATATAAACACGTATTGACAATAATACATAATAAGCAGTATTATACGTTTAAAGATACACACGAGTTTACAAGAAAAAGCATTGTTTACTTTGATGTTATCTTTTATTTTAACCAAAAGATACACACGAGTTTACACAAAAGATAAAAAGTGTATCGCAACATTCAAATAATACAAAGGAGGGTATTTGTATGAAAAAAAGAATTATTGCAGCAGTAATGGCAACGCTTGTGGGGTTAAGCATGGTTGGATGTGGCAGCACATCATCAGACAATTCCAGCCAGAATAAAACAGACAATACAGATAGTACTGCGCAGGCAGAAACATCTGATGGAGAAAAAAATCCTGTTACGATCCGATTTTACAATTATGCATTGTCTGAGACTGCAAAAGCAGATTGGTGGGAGAATACAATTGCAAATTTTGAAAAAGAAAACGACTGGATTGATATTGAAACAGTCACAGTAGACTACAACAGTATAGTATCCACATTTACCAATGATATTGCTTCTGGATTATCAGTTGATATGATATATGGCGAAGTAAGCTGGATTCCGGCACTTGCAGAAGCAGGATTTATACAGCAGCCTTCACAGGTGTTAAGCAAGGATTTTTATGATGGGTATTATGATTATGTACTAGACCAGTTTATGTACAATGGTGAAGTGTATGGGGTTCCACATTATTATACGAATTCTGTTATTTATGTAAATAAAGATTTAGTAGAAGCTGCAGGTCTTTCCTTAGAAGAGTTTCCAGATACCCTTGATGGCTTAAAAGAATGGATAGAGACCTTATCAGATTACTATAAATCAGATGATAGTATTTCTACTATTTTTGGACTTACTACCGCGGAAGTACCGGCAACAGGATCCAATATTAATGCTATTTACACAGCATTTGGCGGAACATTGATTAATGAAGATGGAACGCTGGCAGATCTCACAGAAGAACCGAATAAAACAGCTATGAATGAAACATTAGATTTTTATAAATATTTAATTTCAAATGGATATACTCAGGAAAATCTGAAATTAAAAGATTATCGTGCAGCATTTGGAGCAGGAAATGTCTGTATGTATGTTGATTCATCCTGGGGATATGCGCAGATTGGTGAAGTAGATACAAATGCTGCTAATTTTACAAGAGCCGAAGCTCTTCCTACAACAATGGGAACAAATGGAAAGGGTAATTCATTAGTTGAGTCTCATTGTTTCCTTCTTGGTTCTTCCTTAACAGATGAACAGAAAGAAGCAATTGACCTGTTTGTACAGTACTGTACATCAACAGATACTATGCAGGAATATCTGAATAATATCGGTCTTGCTTTCCCAGCACATAAAAATATGGAAGATTGCCAGATTTCTCCTATTCTTGCAGATGCGCAGGAAGGTGTAAGCCACGTAGTAAAACAACCAATGATTGCTTCATTATCAAGTGTGCAGGTTGAACTTGCAACAATGGTATTAAATTATGTTTCTAATGGTATGTCAGAAGAAGATGCCATTAACAATTATATTTCACAGGCAGAATATTATATCAATCAGTAAAGCAGTCAGCCAGGAGGAGGGTACAAAAGGATGTCTGGTACTAGAAAAAAATTTAACATACACAGCAGAGGCACACAGGATAGGTTATTTTGCTTTATCCTCCTTCTGCCAGCAATTATATTATGCATTACATTTATTATTATTCCTATTATTGATTCTGTTTGGATGAGTTTTACAGATTATAAAATTGCAAATTTAACACAGGGAATTCCTGGAAAATGGAATAATTTTGCAAATTATACCAGATTGTGGGATTCTGGAAAACTTCAGTCAGCGGCAGGTATTACGATTTTCTTTGTTTTTGTAACAGTGCTTCTTACATTTATTGTCAGTATGACGTTGGCGTTGATTTTAAATACAAAGATCGTTGGAGCAAGATTTCTGCGAAGTATTATGATGATCCCATGGGTAATCCCGACTGTTATAGCTGGTTTATTGTGGGCATGGATTTACGCAAATCCATATGGCTTATTACAGTATCTGGTAAGCATATTCAGTGGGGGTAAGATTACAGGTTTTGGAATATTAAACAATCAGTCTACAGCTTTATGGGGAATTATCATTGCAGCTTTATGGAAGCAAATACCATTAATGGCATTACTGCTTTTGTCAGGAATGCAGAGCATACCGGATGATATGCTGGAAGCAGCAAAAATTGATGGAGCTAACTATATCAATTGCTTGTTCCGCATTATTATTCCACACATGAAAAGTGTGATTGCAGTAACGGTTTCCATGTGTATTATTGAAAATTTTAAACAGTATCCATTATTTGCAACATTAACCAATGGTGGTCCGGCTGGAGCGACGACAACATTTGCAGTTCTTTCTTATGATGAAGCATTTGTGAATTTTAATTATGGTTCAGGTGCAGCAGTAACCACTATCTGGCTGCTTATGATGATTGTTGTTGTCTTCATATTCAATAAAATATTTAAACAGGAAGAAGCATAGGAGGCAATTTATGAAAAAAATAACAGTAACCAAGAAAACCACAGCGAAAGTTGTTGGTGGATTAGCAAAATATATTGTTCTCATTTTCATTTTTGCATTTTTATTATTCCCTGTTTACTGGATGCTTGTGACAGCGCTGAAGACCAATATAGAATCCTATCGGTTAGTTCCAACTTTATGGCCGGAAACAATATCGTTGGATGGATTTAAAACTCTGATTTCAGATGGAAAGTTTTTAGTTTACTATAAGAATAATATTATTGTATCTGCGATGGCAGCAGTAATTATATGTTTTATCTCAGTATTTGCAGGATATGCGCTTAGCAGATTTCATTTCAAATGGAATAAAATGCTGCTTGCAACGTTTGCTTTTGCACAGATGATGCCTGTTATCAGCAGATTGATCTCTTTATACACAATTTTGAGAAAATTAAATCTGACAGATACGCACATCGGATTGGTTCTTGCAATCAGTGCAACACAGGTTCCGTTTACAGTTTCACTTATGGCATCTTTTTTTGATGGTATACCGGGTGAATTAGAGGAAGCGGCTTCTATTGATGGAAGTGGAAGATTTTACACACTGTTTCATATCATTATGCCGTTGGTTGTGCCGGGATTGCTTGCAGTAGGCGTATATAGCTTTTTAATGACATGGGATGATTATTTACATGCAATTACATTAATTCGTTCAAATGATTTGTGGACTCTTTCTCAGGGATTGAAACTGACATATTTAGGAGAAGTCAGTGATTGGCAGCTGATTAATTCAGCTTCCACACTCGGAACAGTACCGATGATATTTGTATTTTTCTTCTTCCAAAAATATATGATCAAAGGTCTTACAGCAGGAGCAGTGAAAGGTTAAAAGGTGAAAATAGATATGTTGGAGATGAAAGAAAATAGAGTTTACAGACCTTTTCTCGGTGGGAAGATGTTAGACGAATTAAGTGGTACAGAGCCAGCATCAGACGGACATTATCCGGAGCGTTGGATTTGTTCTACAACAGCAGCATCGGACGGTACCGGCATCTCTGTGACAACAGATGGAAAATTACTGACAGAGTATGTGAAAGAACCTCTTCCGGTACTTGTAAAACTTTTGGATAGTTATTCACGACTGATGATACAAGTACACCCAGATGATGCTCGTGCAGCAAAGTATTTTCATTCAGATAAAGGGAAGGCGGAAAGCTGGCATATACTCGGGACACGGACAATCCATGGCGAAGAACCATATGTTTATCTTGGATTTAAAAAGGGCATTACAAAGGAAAAGTGGAGATTACTTTATGAAAAACAAGATGTGAAAGGAATGGAAGAGTGTCTTCATAAGATTCCAGTAAAAAGTGGAGATACCTTTTTTGTTCCGGGAGGAGTACCACATGCAATGGGAAGAGGAGTGTATTTTGCGGAAGTACAACAGCCAACTGATATTACGCTGAGAACGGAACGTATTTCACCAGCAAAAGAATTATTACCAGATGAAAGCTTACACGGAGGTGCAGGATGGGATGCACTATTTGACTGTTTTGATTATGACGGCTACTCGTTAGAAGAAATAATGCAAAGGTATTATGTATTGCCGGAGGGTGAAATCGTGATGCAAAACCAATATTTTACTATGGAGAAGATCCATTGTTTGAGGAAAAGGGTGGTAAAATCTGGAAATTGGAAAATTGCGGTTGTTATTGATGGACCAGGAAAAGGAAAAGAGTATTATTTAACAGAGGATACAGAATTTTTGGCAGGACAGACCATTATATTATGTTCACAGGGCGTTTGAGCGATAAAGTTAAATACAAAACAATTGTAAAACACAAGGAGAAAAATCATGAGCAGATAATCGTAGACGGAGAAGTTTATATTGAACATCGTTTTTTAAAGAAAACAATTAAAATCGAAGATGGTAAACTCACTATTTTACCACCGGATGCACCAATAGAAGCAGGAGCAGAAGTGTATAATGCAACAGGAAGGAGAGTATGTAATATGTTGACGAATAATTTGGAAATGTTAAAAAAAGCAGCAAAAGAAGGATTTGCAATTCCAGCAATTAATACGCAGGGGGGACAGTATGACATTATTCGAGCATGTACAAAAGCGGCACAGGAGATGAGAAGTCCAATCATTCTTGCACATTATGTCAGTACAGGAGCTTATTCTGGAAATGACTGGTTTGTGGAGAATGCCAAATGGTGTGCAAGCAAAGTGGATGTTCCTGTGTCAATTCATTTAGACCATGGCGATGGATTCCCAATTTGTATGGAAGCACTTAGGCTTGGATTTACCAGTATTATGATAGATGGATCTACAAAACCAATAGAAGAAAACGCAAAAATGACAAATGATGTGTTAAAAGTTGCAAAATATTTTAATGTGCCGGTAGAGGCAGAAATAGGAGAACTTTTACGGTTAGACAATGGGGTTCCAATGGAAAACAAAAACATTGCTAATCCTGATGAAGTAAGAGAGTTTCTATCTTTGTGTAAGCCAGATACTTTAGCAATAGGAATAGGAAATGCACATGGATATTATCGGGGTACACCAGATATACATCTTGAAATATTAGAGGCAGTTCGTAAATTTACAGATATCCCATTGGTTCTTCATGGATGTACAGGTATGGCTGATTCGATTGTAAAAGAAGCAATCAAGCTTGGAGTTGCAAAAATTAATTTTGGAACAGAGATTCGTTATAAATATGTTGAACACTATAAAGAAGCATTAGAAAAACTTGATTATCAGGGACATTCCTGGAAATTAAGCCAATATGCAAGTGACGCACTTACAGAGGATGTAAAGAAAATCATTGAACTTTCAGGTTCGGCAGGAACAGTTTAGACAGCAGGAGGAACATCAAAATGAAAAAGAAACTTAATGTAGGCGTTGTTGTGACATTATCTGGAAGATGGCCAAGAGAATTACCGGAAAAACGTTTTAAGGAATATGGAGAGTGGACAATAAATGCATTCCCAGAATGCAATGTAGTCCGTTTTGACAGAGTTGTATGCACGAAAGAAGATATGGAGGAGTGCATAGACAGTTTCAAAAAACAGGAAATAGAATTGTTGATCATGGTTTATGGTGCATTCACAGGTGACGACATTTGCTGTGGTTTTGCAGATGCCTTGTCTGTACCAATTATATTATGGGCTCCGAGAGAGGAAGAATGGGTACGTGAGGACAGACTGTATGCGAACGCATTATGCTGTGCGGCAATGAATGGAGCAAGTCTGATGCGTATTCATGCACCACATCATATTGTATTTGGAAATAAAGAAGAAGAACGCGCTGCAACAGAAGTGAAAAATCTGGTTACTGCATATGAAGCAGTAAAAAACATAAAAGGACTAACGTTTGGATTATTTGGTTATCGTCCAACTGCATTTTATAACTGTGCATTTGATGAAGTAGTACTTCGCAGAACATTTGGAATCAATGTAGAGGAAACGGATTTGAAAGTGGTATTTGACCGCATGGAAGAATTGCCGGAAGAAGTCGTAAAAGAAGAACAGGAAAAAGCAGAAAAGCTGTGGAACACAACAGAAGTACCGGAAGGTCATATGGAAAATCATGCAAGACTGTATCTGGTATTAAAAGAGTTGATGAAAGAGCAAAAGTATGACTATGCGACGATTAAATGCTGGCCTGAAATGGGAAATCTCCATACCACGCCGTGTGCTGTACTTGGAAGACTGATGGATGAGGGAGTCAGCATCGGATGTGAAGGAGATGTTGATGCAGGGATTGCTGCACTGGTACAGAATGTTCTGACGGATAAACCGACTTTTATTACGGATTTGATAAATCTTGATGAGAAAGAGAATACAGTTACTTTCTGGCATTGTGGCAATGCGGCACCGAGTTTACATAACCAGAAAGATGGAGTAAAAATGTGCAATCATCCACTTTTAGGTCAGGGAACTGCGTTTTGGTGTTCACTAAAAGAAGGTTCGATTACTGCAGCAAGATTTACGAACATTGATGGAGTATATCGTCTGTTTTTATTAAAAGGTACTGCAGTTCCAACTGTGAGAAACACACGTGGTGCAATGGTAAATGTAAAAATTGATACACCAGTATTGGAATTGGTAAAAGAAATCGCAGAGCAGGGAATGAGCCATCATTATAGTCTGGTATGGGAAGATGTAGCAGAACAGATGGAGCTGGTAGCAAATCTATTACATATTCCAGTAATCAAATTGTAGAAAAATGGTGAGTGACAGATGAAAGAAAATATATTAGTTGTACATGGCGGGGCACCAACGGCTGTTATGAACGCTTCCTTATATGGTGTAATTAGGGAAGCGGAAAAATATCCGAATATTGACCATATTTATGCGGCAATTGGTGGAAGTGGAGGAATTTTAAAAGAACATTTTCTGGATCTTAAGACGATTGAGAAAGATAAAATAGAAAGTCTTCCATATACTCCGGCGTCTGCAATCGGAACAAGCAGAGATGCACTGGAAAAAGAAGATTATGAACAAATAGCAGATGTGATCCAAAAAAATAAAATTCGCTATGTTTTTATGAATGGTGGAAATGGAAGCATGGATACTTGTGGAAAAATTTACCATGCATGCAAAGAAAAAAAATATGACGTGATTGTAGTTGGAATTCCAAAAACAATAGATAATGATCTTGCGATTACGGATCATTCACCCGGTTTTGGAAGTGCTGCAAGATATATTGCAGGAACAGTGAATGAAATTTGTCAGGACATACGGGCACTTCCAATTCATGTCTGTGTGATAGAGGCAATGGGACGTAATGCTGGATGGATTGCAGCAGCGAGTGCACTTGCTGCTGGCAAAGATGAAAATGGACCAGATTTGATTTATGTGCCGGAACGAGCATTTGATGAAGATGCTTTTCTGGAAGATGTACAAAGAATCCATGAAAAAAAGGGTGGCGTAGTTGTAGTAGCAAGTGAAGGATTGAAAACAAAAGACGGTACGCCAATCGTAGAGCCTATTTTTACAATGGGCAGGGCAACATATTATGGAGATGTAAGTGCGCATCTTGCTAATGTGGTAATTCAGAAGCTTGGAATCAAGGCCAGAAGTGAAAAGCCAGGTATATGTGGAAGAGCTTCGGCAATGTTTCAGAGCAGTGTTGATAGAGAGGAAGCTATATTAGCAGGAAAAGAAGCCGTATGTGCAGCCATGGAAGAAAAAACAGGTATTATGATCGGATTCCAACGAACAAATGATATAATCTATCAGGTAAAACCAATTGAGATTCCAATCGAAAATGTAATGATGTATGAAAATTGTCTCCCAGATAAGTATATCAATCCATCAGAAAATGGAGTTACACAGGAATTTATTCAGTGGTGCAGACCGCTTATTGGTGAAAAACTTCCACAATATGTGTCATTCAGATAAAATACAAATAAAACGTATTTTAAAGGAAACCTTCCGTGTGAAAAAATATTAGGAATATATTTTTCACATGGAAGGTTTTTTACATGTAAAATCAGATTTTTTAGGTAAACACACACAATTATTGGTGAAATTCAATAAAATGCAAATGAAAAGATTGTAACATATGTCAAAAATATATTTTTCACTGGACAAATATAAAAAGTAGTGATAAATATAAATTAACCATTAAGTTAAAACTTTTAATAAAGTGCTGAAAGTAATCAGATATGCCCTAACATATCGGTCAGTGCAAATACAGCATACAGATTTTCTGAACGGATCTGCCGGACAGAAAGATTAAAAGGAGAAAAAAGATGGAAGAAAAGATGTTATACAAAGATGCAAGTCAGCCGGTGGAAGCACGTGTGGAAGATTTACTTTCCAGAATGACATTAGAAGAAAAGGCAGCACAGTTGTGCGGAGATCTGGCAGCATCCTTTATTGTAGATGGTAAATTAAGTCATGAGGCATTAGTGGAAAAATTCAAAGATGGACACGGAAGAATTACCCAATATTCCCTTGTCGGTCTTGTAAGCCCAAAACAGATTGCAGAGATCACCAATCAGCTTCAGGATTTTTTTGTAAATGAAACAAGACTTGGAATTCCGGTAGCATTACAGTCAGAAAATCTGTGTGGATATCCGGGAGCAGGGGGAACACTTTTCCCAGCACAGATCAATGTGGGGGCTACATGGGAACCAGAGCTGGCAGAAGAAATGAGTTCCATCATTGGTCAGGAATCAAGAGCAGTTGGCATCACATCTGCAATGAGTCCGGTAATTGATGTTTCCAGAGATCCGAGATGGGGACGTACATATGAGACTTATGGGGAGGATCAGTATCTGATCAGCCAGATGGGAATCCATTATGTCCGCGGTATGCAGAAGCAAGGAGTGAGCTGCATTGCAAAACATTTTCTTGGATATGCAGAAACACAGGCGGGTCTGAATACGGCGACTACACGTTTGAATGACCGTGAGTTATATGAAGTATTTGCAACGCCATTTGAGGCGGCAGACAAGGAAGCTGGATTGGACGCAATGATGGCAAATTATGCAGAAATTGATGGACTTCCGGTAATTGACAATAAGAAAATTGCAAGGGATCTGCTGCGTGATCAGATGGAATTTGAGGGAATGTTAACATCAGATGGAGCAGCCGTTCTGAAATCCTATAATTATTTTAAAGTTGCAGACAGTTATTATGAAGCTGGACTTCTTGCAAAAAAGGCGGGCTGTGATACTGAAATCCCAGTGGGAGCATCTTTTAGAAATCTGCCAAATTATGTGAAAAGCGGAGAATTGGACGAAGCTTTGTTAGACGAATCTGTCAGACGAATTTTAACAATTAAGTTCAAACGTGGATTATTTGAGAATCCTTATTGTGAGATTGAGAAATTAGAAGAAGCTCTGATGAATACAGAAAAGGAGAAAGTAAGCAGAAAAATAGCACAGGAGTCTTTGGTGCTCTTAAAAAATGATGGAATCCTTCCTTTGAAAAAGGGAACGAAGGTTGCAGTGATCGGACCGCATGCAGACAGTCTTCGTTATCCGGTCAGCGGTTACACTTATCCGGCATACATTGAGATGATGGATGCAGCGAGAAAGAAAAATGCGGATGTGTCCTTTAACGGAATCATTGATGAGCAGGCAAAAGCGGAAGCAGAGGAAAAAACACCAAAAGGACCATTCGATACTATGTTTGAAATGCTCGATCAGGAAGATGTAAAACAGTTAGACGACATGAATGGTGTTTTGAGAAAGCTTCATGCAAGAAGCTTAAGAGAAGTACTTTCTGATCGGTTTGAGACGGTTTATGCAGAAGGCTGTGACATTATCAAAACATCGGAAGATGGATTTGCAGATGCAGTAAAAGCCGCTGAGGAAAGTGACGTTGTTGTCATGGCATTAGGTGGAAACTGCGGATGGGTCAATGTTACTGGTGGTGAAGGAAAAGATCGCCAGTCTCTTGAACTTCCTGGGGTTCAGGAAAAATTACTAGAGACAGTTGCTGCAACAGGCAAACCGATTGTGATCGTGTTATACGGACCTGGTATTTTTTCTGTAAACTGGGCAGTGGAACATGTATCTGGAATCATTCAGGCATGGATGCCTGGACCATTTGCAGGAGAAGTGGTTGCAAATGTACTGGATGGCACGGCAAATCCGGGCGGAAAATTAAATGTGACAGTTCCAAGAAGTGTGGGACAGATTCCAATTTTCTATAATCATAAGAACGGCTCCGGTTATGCATCCGGAAGCGATGCGACAAGTGCAACAATTTTCAGTGGAGGATATACAGATGGACCGGGGACACCATTATATCCGTTTGGATATGGATTGAGCTATACGGAGTTTAAGGTAGAGAATCTTAAAATTGGTGAAAAAGAAGTCCCTACGGATGGCAAGATCGAAGTTTCCTGCAGCGTAAGCAACACAGGAAAAGCTGCTGGGGATGAAGTAGTACAGCTTTATCAGTCTTTCCATGGAGCACATGTGGTAAGACCGAACAAACAGCTTTCCGGATTTAAGCGTGTTCATTTAAAACCAGGTGAAACAAAACAGCTTATGTTCCATCTGGATACAGCACAGCTTGGCTACTATAATGAAGAAATGGAATTCGTAGTAGAACCGGGACAGCTTGATATCATGGTAGGAACATCTTCCGAAGACCTTCCATTAAAAGATACGGTTACATTAACAGGAAAGAAAAATAATGTGGCAGGCAGAAGAAGTTATACCTGTCAGGTAGAGGAAGCATAAAAGAGATAATGGAGACGAAAACAGTGTCAGGCAGTATAGCGGACACTGTTTTTGCTTGTATGGGAGACGGTACAAAAAGCGGAAAGATACTTCAATGAGAGAAAAAAGAGTGTTGCTGTAGAGTAAAATATGATAAGATAATAGAAAGAAGATGGAAGGGAAAGAATCAAAGAACCGGAGAAAAGAGAATGGCATCAAAAAAAGGAAACAGTTTATTAGAGACACGCAGAAGAAACCGTGTTCTTATTAAAAACATGATCTTTCGTATGGAGAATGCAAGGAGAACTGCGATTGCAGAGGAATTGGGATTGACGCTTCCAACGATCACGACCAGTGTGAATGAGATGCTCACAGAGGGAATTTTAGAAGAAATTCCCATAACAGAGGGACAGCTTGTGAACAATATGGGAAGACGTCCAAATGCAATCGCATTCCGCGCTGAGGCTGCGTATGCCATCGGAGTGGAACTTGGTCCATATGCAACCAGGGCAGTTCTTATGAATTTAAGAGGTGAAGTGATCGAAAGCACAGAGTATGAGCGGGCGGCTGAAAATTATCAGGGGATGTTAGGAAAAGTTGCCAATATTATACAGGAGCTTATGGACAAAGCGGGAGATAAGAGATTGCTTGGTGTCGGAGTCGGACTGCCGGGATTTATCGACAGGGAGAAGGGAATCATTCGGAGCAATCCACGAGGTGACTGGATCGGAAAAAATCTTGCAGCAGATCTGGAAGAAAAAGTACATTTACCGATATTAGTCGACAACAATGTAAGACTTCGCGCAGTGGGGCAGGAGATGAGCATGCAGGGGGAAAAACCGGATTCTTTTGCTTATTTCTTCGTATCACGAGGAGTTGCATGTCCATTGATGCTGAAGGAAGATGTGGTGTCCGGATATACAGCAGGGGCAGGTGAAATCGGACATACTGTACTGAGTGTAAACGGAGAATTGAAGTGTGTGGATGATCTCGGAAGTGAGGGAGCTATTTTTGCAAAATGTCAGGAAGCAATGCTGGCTGGCAGATTGCCGGAGTTAAAAGAACGCATGCAAAAAGAGGGACACCTTGCTATGGAACAGATTCTCGAAGTGCAGATGCAGGGGGATGATGAAGTAAATGCGATCATTGACCAGGCAATCGGGTATCTTGGAATCGCACTTGCAAATGTAGTCAATCTGATCAACCCAGGGTATGTTGTGGCAGACAGTTGCCTGTTTTCTGTTGAGAAAAACCGACAGAGATTATTAGAGGCTGCAAAAGGCAATTTCTTTGGTCTGAATGAAGAAGAAGTGCAGATTGTTTTTACGCCGTTCGATCGTTTTCGCGGGGCAAAGGGAGCGGGATATTTTCTGATACGGGAACTGTTTCTGAATGTCTGAGTCTATTAATTAAAAGATTTAAGCAAATACTAACAAAAATGAATGCTCATATTTGTCAGGTTTGTCAATTGATAAATATGAGCATTTTTGTATAATATAATTATTAAAAGTTTTAACAAATAACAGCTGAGATGGTACTTTTGATTAGGGACAAAAGTACTTATTTAAAACTAATATAATTAAAAGATTTAATTATCTAACGGAGGAAAAAGTTATGGCAGCAAACAATCAGGCAAAGCCAAAGGCAACAGAGTTACATTACTGGCTATACAGTACAGGTAACTTCGCAAACAATATCATCTTCATGATGGTAGGTACTTACATCTCATATTTCTATACGAATATTCTTGGTATTTCACCATTTATGGCAGGGGTCGTATTTATGGTCGCAAGACTTGTGGATGCATTCACAGATCCATTAATGGGAATTATCGTCGATAAAACTAATACAAAGATTGGCAAGTACAGACCATGGATTATCGCAGGAGCTCCATTCCTTGGCATTATGTTCGTATTACTGTTTACAGCACCGAACTTTTCAATGACGGGAAAAGTAGTATATGCATTTGTTACTTATATCATTTATTCCCTGGCATGGACAATTGTTCAGATCCCACAGCTTGCACTCCCTGCAATTCTTACAAATGATATTGCAAAGAGAACAAGAATCCAGGCAATCTTTCAGGCGTTTGGATCTATCGCAGCCTTAGTTGTATCTGCATGGGCACTTCCAATCTTAGATAAGCTTGGTGGACAGGATAATGCAGAGGCATGGTTCAAGTTTACGGTTATATTCGGTGCAATCAGTACAGTCATCTTCATTTTATCTGCAATGTCAGTGAAAGATGTAGATGTTTATGATTCAGAAGCAAAACAGAAACAGACAGCAAACAAAGAAATTTCTCTCAAAGAGACATTTTCTGTTATTACAAAGAATAAAGCATTACTTTGCGTGTTGATTGCATATGGAACTGATATGTTTGCATATCAGATTTCAAACTCTTTAAGAATGTACTTCTTCAAATACAATATGAGTGGAAGAACAGATCTGATTACATATATTGGATATGCATCCACATTTGTCGGATTTGCACTTGTTATTTTTATTCAGCCATTTGTTAAGAAAACAGGAAAGAGAGCAGGTATTATCGGAATTGAAGCACTTGCAATTTTAGTTACGCTTCCTATGCTTATCACAGGTCTGAAGGGAAGCTACTCAGTTTCCGCAGTTATGTTTACATATATTGCAATTGCATTTACATGGACAATTAACAATATGTTAAGTCGTTCCGCAGTTCTTGACTCTGCAAACTATGCCCAGATGACACTTGGTGTGAACGGAACAGCACTTGTTAACTCCACATTTACATTTGTGAACAAATGCTGTCAGGCATTCTCTATGTTCTTCAGTGGAATGATTTTGTCCGCAACAGGATTTAACAAAGACGTTACAGAACAGACACCTGGCTGCTTAAAAGCTATCTTATTACTCTGCACGATTGGACCGATTGTCGGATATTTATGCTCACTGATTGCAATGTATTTCTATCCACTGACACGTAAAGGTGAAATCGAAATGCAGGAAAAACTTGATAAAATGGATATTAAAAACTCAGAGGACGACCTGGTTCTTTAATTAGAAAAATCGGTAACCGTTTACAGAAAAATCTGTGGCAGATGCATCGTTCGACGAAAAAATAGTTCCATCCGATTGTAAAAACAATGGATTGGGCAGAGATAAAAGTCAGGGATACTCTGAAGGAGGGGTATTCCTTTCTTTTATATATTACGAGAAAAACAAAATTTTTAACAGATACATGAAAAATACAAATTTGGGCTGTGAGAATTGTAAAAATCAACAAAAATTTTATAAAAAAGAAAGGAAAGAAAAATGCTGAATTTAATCATACATAACCAGTCAGAAGAACAGAAACAAGTAGTAGAAGGGATCATGAAATCCAAAGAAAGTGTACTCAATGAGGCAAAAGCAGGAGAAAAATGCTACGCTGACAGCCAGGGATGGCTTGATACGGGAGAATGGGCAGATGATGCGAAACTGAAACATCTGGAAGAATTTGCAAAAGAGATCCGTGCGAACGCAGATGCGTTTGTACTCATCGGAGTAGGAGGGTCCAATAATGCAGCACGTTCTGTAGTGGAGGCATTACGTGAGGACGGAGCGCCGGAAATTATTTATGCAGGAAACACACTCTCACCGGATGCTTTGAACCGTATGATGAAAAAACTGGAAGGAAAATCCATTTATATTGACTGTATCGCAAAGAATTTTGAAACACTCGAACCAGGGTCTTCATTTCGGATTTTAAGACAATATATGGAAAAGACATATGGAGAGGAAGCACATAAAAGAATTATCGCAACCGGAACAATCGGAAGCTCTTTGGAGGAACTTTGTACAAAGTATGGTTATACATTTCTGGAGTTCCCACTTAATGTCGGTGGAAGATATACTGCAATGACAAATGTAGGACTGCTTCCGATGGCAGTTGCAGGCATTGACATCCGTGCATTAGTTCAGGGAGCAAAGGATATGCAGAAGCGCGTACATGAAGAAAGTGCTGAAAATAATATAGCATATCAGTATGCATGCCTGAGAAATCTGTACTATAAGGAAGGCTATCGCGTGGAAATGCTTTCAAGCTTTGAGCCTCAGTTCCGTTTCTTCTATAAATGGTGGATCCAGCTTTTTGCAGAAAGTGAAGGAAAAGATAATAAAGGAGTTTTTCCGGTGGCAGGAGAATTTTCGGAGGAACTGCATTCAGTAGGACAGTTTATCCAGGATGGTTCTCCGATTATGTTTGAGACATTTTTGGATGTAAAGAAGCAGAATGCATCTTTGATCGTAGAACCGGATGAAAAGGAAGATTATTTTGATTATCTGGATGGAAAAGATTTCTGGGAGATCAACAAAGCCGCATATCATGCAACTGTGGCAGCACATAGCAAAAAACTCCCTTGTCTTACGATAGAAGTGGATGAATTGGATGCTTATCATTTTGGACAGTTATTTTATTTCTTCCAGTTCGCATGTTATTTGTCCTGCAAGATCATGGGTGTAAATCCATTTGACCAGCCGGGAGTAGAGGCTTATAAAAAGTGGATGTTTGAGGCACTTGGAAAATAAAAACTATGTTTAATCATATCATGAAATATGGAACACAAAAAGCTTCGGATTTGTAATGAACGTCCGAAGTTTTTTGTGATAAAATATTGGTGAAACATCACAAACGTTTGCGTAAATGCCACGCAAAATTTGTGACGGATGTGTTATAATGTAAACAACGTAAGAAGTGTCGGAATTTTATAATTTCAGCAACACAGTTTCTGTTTGCAGTCAACCAAAATAGCAGACAAATACTTCAAATCAGGAGGAGAAAACTATGGGAGAGAATATACTGATCGTACATGGTGGTGGTCCGACATCTGTGATCAACGCATCACTGTACGGTGCAGTAAAGGAAGCAAAAAAGTATAAAGAGATCGAACATATCTATGCCGCTAAGAATGGTACAGGCGGGCTGATGAGAGAAGAACTGGTTGAGCTTGAAAATGTTCCGGATGAGAAACTGGAACTTTTACTGAATACGCCGGGAAGTGCGATCGGAACATCCAGAGATCAGATCGAACAGGCAGAATATGACAGAATGATCGAAGTACTGTTAAAGAAGAATATTAAATACGTACTTTTCAATGGTGGCAACGGAAGTATGGATACCTGCGGAAAGCTTTATAAGAACTGTCAGGCAAAAGGATTAGATATCAGAGTAATGGGCATTCCGAAGACTCATGATAATGACATTGCGATCACAGACCACAGTCCTGGATACGGAAGCATTGCGAGATATATGGCACAGAGTGTGAAGGAAGTGGCAGCAGATGTCAAAGGACTTCCAATCCACGTAGTTGTTGTAGAGGCATTGGGACGAAATGCAGGATGGACTACAGCAGCAAGTGCATTGGCAGACGATGGTGATGGTGTCGGTCCGGATCTTATTTATCTTCCGGAGCGTCCGTTTGATGAGGAGAAATTCCTTGATGACGTGAAGAAGCTTCTTGAAAAGAAGAGCGGAATCGTAGTAGTTGCAAGTGAAGGTTTAAGAGATAAAGACGGAAAGCCAATTGTTGAGCCAGTCTTCCAGGTTGGACGTGCAACTTATTTTGGTGATGTCAGCCAGCATCTCGCTAATCTTATTATTAAGAAGCTCGGATACAAAGCAAGAGGTGAGAAACCGGGTCTGGTAGGCCGTGCAGCCGCACATGAACAGAGTCCGGTTGACCGAGAAGAAGCAGTGCTTGCAGGAAAGATGGCCTGCGAAGCGATCATGAATGGTGAATCCGGAAAGATGGTGGCATTTGAGCGTGTTTCTACGGAACCATATGTGATGAAACCATTTTTAGTAGATATCGATAAAGTCATGATGTATGAGAGAACCATGCCGGATGAATTTATTAATGAAGAGGGCAATGGTGTAACGGAAGCGTTCAAAGAATGGTGCAAACCACTGATCGGTGGTGAACTGCCTAAGATGATTTCTTTTAACTAATAACATATATCAATAGTAAGCAAAATAAGGAGGCTAAATCCTCTGCTCCTGCAAGGGCAGTCGCATTTTGCTTCGCAAAACAAGGAGGATTATTATGTTAGTACCAATGAGAGCAATTTTGGATGCAGCAGATAAGAATGGTTATGCACAGGGTGCATTTAATGTAAATGCTGTATGCCAGGTAAAAGCAGCTGTAGATGTTCATCAGATTTTAAGAAGCCCTGCGATCATTCAGGGAGCTGATCTTGCAAATGGATTTATGGGTGGACGTACAGATTTCGCTAATTCTACATTAGAGGATAAGAAAGCAGGAGCTAAGAATATCGGAGCAGCAGTAAAGAAATATGCGGCAGACAGTGATATTCCGGTTGCACTTCATTTAGATCACGGTAAGAATTTCGATTCCTGTATCGCTGCGATCGAAGGCGGATATACAAGTGTCATGATCGATGGAAGCTCTCTTCCATTCGATGAGAACGTAGAACTGACACGTGAAGTTGTAAAATATGCCCATGAGAGAGGTGTTACAGTAGAAGGTGAGCTTGGTGTGTTAGCAGGTGTTGAAGATCATGTATTCGCAGCAACAAGTACTTACACAAATCCATTAAGTGCAATTGATTTCTTCAAAAAAACAGGTGTTGATGCATTAGCGATCAGCTATGGTACCATGCACGGTGCAAACAAAGGCAAGAATGCAGTGATCCGTAAGGAAATTGCAATCGCGATCAAGGAATGTATGTTACATGAAGGAATTGAGGGATATCTTGTAAGCCATGGTTCTTCTACTGTTCCACAGTATATTGTAGAAGAGATCAATGCCCTTGGCGGAGAGATCACAAATGCATACGGAATCGATATAGACCAGCTTGTAGAAGTAAGCCACTGCGGCATTAATAAGATCAATGTTGATACAGATCTTCGTCTGGCAGTTACAAGAAATATGAAAGAGCTTTTTGCAAAAGATGCTGCTCTTAGAAACAGTGCATCTGTAGGTCAGATCTATGAATTATTAGAGACAAAGAAATCAGCATTTGATCCTCGTGCATTCATCACACCGATCATGGATACAATTATGTACGGAAATGTTCCGGATGATGATGTTGCAAGAATCTGTACATGCATTGAAGATGGTGTAAAAGAAGCAATCGCACCATTACTTGTGAAGTTTGGAAGCTACGGAAAAGCACCGAAGGTAGAACGCGTTACAATCGACGAGATGGCAGAACGTTACAGAAAAGCAGGAATCTAAGAAAGAGTAAGTTGATCATAATGGATGCCGGAGATACAGCGGGTGCTTCCGGTATCCATACCAGATAGAGAGGAAAATCCATGAAACATATTTATCTGAATTTAAAAAGATTTGATGTTCCAACAGAATTTGGTGGAGTAAACCGTATTGCACCGGTTGCTGAGTGGGCAGAGTATATTGTAAAGAATACACAGGACGAACTGAAAAAATATGATCGTTCAGAAGTAGAATTTGCAATGTATTTTCCGGAGGTTCACCTTTTAAATGCAGCAAAAGCAAAAACAGAGGACAGCCCGATCAAGGTTGGATGCCAGAGTGTTTACAGAGCAGACACTGCAGTAGGTGGCAATTTTGGTGCATTTACAACAAACAGACCGGCATCTGCAATGGTTGCGGCAGGATGTGAGACAACAATCATCGGACATTGTGAAGAACGTAACGATAAGGCCGGAATTCTTGCAGAAGCAGGAGTGACAGATACAGATGCAGTGAATCGTCTGTTAAATCAGGAGATCAAATGTGCCATTGAAAGAGGAATGACAGTTCTTTATTGTATCGGAGAAAAGAGTGAAGAGCAGGATCAGTGGCAGGAAGTATTAGGCAAACAGCTTGAGATCGGATTAAAAGATGTTGACAAATCTAAAGTCGTGATCGCTTATGAGCCAATCTGGTCAATCGGACCTGGTAAAACACCGGCAGGAAAAGACTACATCACTAAGATCGCACGTTTTGTAAAAGAACAGACGGGTGGTATGGATATTGTATACGGTGGTGGATTAAAGCAGGATAATGCAGCAATGCTCGCTTCTATCGATGAAATCGACGGAGGACTGATCGCACTTACAAGATTCCAGGGTGAGATCGGATATTATCCGGAAGAATACCTTGAGATCATCCGTCTTTATATGGGTAAATAACCCAAGAATTCGAACAAGACAGAGAACACAAATATGAATCCGGGAAACAGAGAAGAATAATGTTTCCCGGATTACAGTAAATTATACTATGAATGAAAAGGAGAACAAATATATGAAGATCGATTTCGAATATGGACAGGGAACTATGACAGCTGAATTGCCAGATAATACTGATATTTTTATCCCTGGTGAAACAGTAAAAGATCCGGATTATATTCCAGAGGATAAATTAGAAGAAGCTTATTTAGAGAGTCTTGCTCATCCAATCGGAATGCCAACTTTAACAGAGCTTGCTCATAAGGGTAGCACTGTTACATTTATCGTTCCAGACCGTGTTAAAGGTGGAGAACAGGCAACTAGCCATAGAAAATTAAGTATCAAATACATCTTAAGAGAACTTTATGCGGCAGGTGTTGAGAAGAAAGATATTCTGTTCATTATTTCCAATGGTTTACATCCAAGAAGTAAAGAATCTGATGCAAAGGCAATTTTCGGTGAGGAATTATTCAACGAATTCTGGCATACAGGTCAGATCATCAGCCATGACAGTGAGGATCAGGAGCATATGGTATATCTTGGAAAAACTCACAGAGGTGATCCGGTATACATGAACAAATATGTATTTGACTGTGATATTCCAATTCTGATCGGTCATGTACAGGGAAATCCATATGGTGGATATTCAGGCGGATACAAACACAGTGCAACAGGTATCACAAACTGGAGATGTATTGCAAGCCATCATGTACCTTCTGTTATGCACAGAGACGACTTTACACCGGTTAATGGCGGAAGCTTAATGCGTGATAAATTCAATGAGATCAGTATGCATATGGAAGAGAAGATGGGTCATCCATTCTTCTGCTGTGACGCTGTACTTGATACATGCTCAAGACAGATTGCAATTTATTCCGGATATGCAAAAGAGATGATGCCGATCAGCTGGAAACTTGCAGATAAGAGAACTTATGTACATTGGGCAGAGAAGAAGTACGATGTACTTGTATTTGGTATGCCACAGAAATTCCACTATGGTGATGGAATGGGAACAAACCCGATCATGATGATGCAGGCATTAAGTGCACAGGTATTAAGATTTAAACGTGTTATGAGTGACAACTGTGTAATTATCTGCTCTTCTATCTGTAACGGATACTTCCATGATGAATTATGGCCATATTTAAGAGAACAGTATGAATTATTCCAGCATGATCATATGAATACATTGCCGGATATCAACCGTTACGGCGAGTACTTCGCAACAAATGAAGAATATATCCGTAAATACCGTTTCACAAATGCATTCCATCCATTCCACGGATTCTCTATGATGTCCTGTGGACATATCGCCGAGATGAATACAAGTGCAATCTATATTGTTGGTGCTGAGGAACCGGGATATGCAAGAGGAATGGGTCTTAAGACAAGAGCTACATTTGAAGAAGCTTTAGCAGATGCTGAGAAGAAATTTGTTGGAAGCAACCCGAACATCTTAGCGCTTCCTATGACATTCAAGAAAGCAGCTGTTCATCTTTGCATGAAGAATCCGGAAGATGACTGCATGGATGAATACGGACATCGTCATAACAATGGCGGATGTGGATGCTGCTAATTACTATGCAAAATTCATGACAATTCTTTTATGGGAGTGTAGTGAAATTCCTTTATAAAAAATATACCCTAATCAAAGAAAAACGAGTTGTTTTTACAACTCGTTTTTCTTTGAACGGAATATCACAAAGGACAGGAATAAATTTCTGGAGGAATATTTGTGCAAAATACAAACAAAAAATTATTTGAAGAAACTCCAGTTCCACAGGCAGTTCAGACAATGATGATTCCAACGATTATAGGTGCACTTGTAACGGTGCTGTATAGTCTGGCAGATACTTTGTTTGTCGGAATGATGAATGATCAAATCCAGAATGCGGCAGTTGCATTGGCAGCACCGGCACTTCTGGCATTTAACGCTGTGATCAATCTGTTTGGAATCGGTTCATCAAGTATGATGAGCAGGGCACTTGGAAGAGGAGATTTAAAGACAGTATGCGCAAGTGCATCTTTGGGTTTTTATGGAACAGTTGTGAGTGGAGCTCTATTGTCTGCACTCTGTTATATTTTTATGCAGCCGTTTGTAGTTCTTCTTGGAGGAGATATAAATACTGCGGCAGCAACAACCGCATATATGAATTGGGCAGTTGTATGTGGTGCGATACCAACAATTTTAAATGTCGTCATGGGATATATGGTCAGAGCTGAAGGCGCATCCTTGCATGCGAGTATCGGAACTATGAGCGGATGTATTCTAAATATGATTCTTGATCCGTTTTTCATCCTTCCATGGGGATTAGGCATGGGTGCAGCAGGTGCAGGTCTGGCAACTTTTTTATCAAACTGTTTTGCATGCTGTTACTTTTTTATCCTTCTTATTGTAAGAAAAAAGAAAACAAACATAAATCTGAATCCAAAGTATCTGTCATTGACAAAAGAGATTGTTTTTGGTGTAATGGAAGTTGGAATACCGGCAGCGATTCAAAATCTTTTAAATGTAACAGGAATGACTATTTTAAATAACTTTGTTGCAGGATATGGATCTTCTGCAGTAGCAGCAGTCGGCATTGCACAAAAAGTGTATATGGTTCCAATTCAGGTTGCACTTGGAGGAACACAGGGAGTAATGCCATTAGTGGGATACTCTTATGCAAGCAAAAATAAACAGCGTTTTGAGGAAACAATTCAAACAGTTATGAAACTTCTGGTGCCGTGTATGGTTCTTATTATGGTATTATGTTGGATTTTTGCACCATCCCTGATCAGACTGTTTATGAAAAACGAAGAGGTTATTACATACGGTGCAATGTTTTTACGTGGTTTCTGTACGTGTATGCCATTTATGCTGGTCGATTTTCTGGCAGTCAGTGTGTTTCAGAGTGTTGGAATGGGAAAAACAGCACTTGTTTTTGCAATTCTGCGAAAGATTGTTTTTGAGATACCAGCAATCATGATCCTGAATAAAATTTTCCAGGCATCAGGAATAACCTATGCCGGTTTTGTTTCAGAGTTTATTTTATCAATTTTCGCAGTGATCTTACTTAGAAGAATTGCAGATGGGTTTGAAAGGAGAAATGAGAAATGATTTATCTTATATTTTTAGTCGTATGTTTTGGTGCATCTATTGTTGGTGCAATCTGCGGTATTGGTGGCGGAGTCATCATCAAACCGGTACTTGATTCTTTTGGAGTGCTGGATGTAACAGCCATCAGCTTTTTGTCAGGATGTACGGTATTGTCTATGACAACATATTCTGTTTTGAAAAACAAAATCAGTGGAGAATCACATGTTTCCATGAAAACCGGTTTACCGCTTGCAATAGGGGCAGCGGTTGGTGGTCTGATCGGGAAATGGCTGTTTTCTTATGTGAAATCTTTGAGCAGTGATCCAAACAAGGTAGGAGCAGTTCAGGCACTGTGTCTTTTGATCGTAACACTTGGAACACTTATTTATACGATTTATAAGGCGAAAATTAAGACTTATAAAGTAGAAAATGCAAGTGTGTGTGTTCTTATTGGTGTATTTCTTGGAATTATGTCTTCTTTCCTTGGAATTGGTGGCGGACCTATTAACCTTGTAGTGTTATTTTTCTTCTTCTCTATGTCGACAAAAATTGCAGCAGAAAATTCTCTGTACATTATTTTCTTCTCGCAGATTGCAAGTCTGATTTCAACGATCGTTTCAGGAAGCGTACCGGATTTTCAGATCGGAGTATTGATCCTTATGGTCGCAGGTGGTATCGCCGGAGGAATCTGTGGACGTGCGATCAATAAGAAAATTGATGAGAAGACAGTTGACAAGCTGTTTATCGCACTTATGGTCTTGATGATCGTAATCAATATTTATAACATTTTTAAATTTATGTAAGAATGAAAAGAGGAAAAGCATATGCCGCCAATCAGTGTACTGATGAAACCATCTTCCGGGATGTGTAATATGAAATGTGATTATTGCTTCTATTGTGATGAAACACAGAAAAGGATTCAGGAATCTTATGGATTTATGTCAGAACAGACCTTAAAAAATGTGATCCGCAAGACGATGCTCCGTGCAGAGGGGGCGGTCAGTTATGCGTTTCAGGGTGGAGAACCGACGCTTCGCGGAATTGATTTTTTTGAAAAAGTGGTAGAATTTGAAAAGCAGTATAATAAACATGGTATCCGCGTGAATAATGCACTTCAGACAAATGGATATCTGATCAATGAGGCATGGTGCGAGTTTTTTCAAAAGAATCACTTTCTGATAGGACTTTCTGTTGATGGAACGAAAGAAATCCATGATAGCTACCGCCACACCAAAGATGGAAAACCAACTTTTGATCGCATACGTCATGCAGCAGAACTGATGAGTCATTATGGCGTGGAATACAATATCCTAACTGTTGTGAATCAGAAAGTGGCATCCAATATTACAGAAATTTATGAGTTCTATAAAAAACAAGGATGGAATTACCAGCAGTATATTGCATGTCTGGATCCGCTCGAAGAGGCACATGGCGAGAATGAGTATGCACTAAAGCCGGAGCAGTACGGAAAATTTCTGATCGAACTTTTCAATCTCTGGTATGCTGACTGGAAATTGGGAAAGCAGCCATATATCCGCCAGTTCGAGAATTACATTGGAATTTTGATGGGATATCTGCCTGAAGCCTGTGACCAGAGAGGAACATGCGGAGTCCAGAATGTCGTGGAGGCAGATGGAAGTGTTTATCCATGTGATTTTTATATGCTGGATGATTACAAATTAGGGAATTTTAATGAGAATCGACTGGATGAAATTGATACGAAAAGAACAGAAATCGGATTTGTAGAGCGTTCACTGTTGCTTGATGAGGAATGCAAGGTCTGTGAATATTTTCATATCTGTCATGGTGGCTGCCAGAGAAACCGTGATCTTAATGAACTGACAGGAAAATACCAGAATTATTTCTGCGAGAGTTATAAGATGTTCTTTGCAGCCTGTCTGCCACGGATGAAGGAAATCGCACATATACTGGAAAAGAGATAGAGAAAGTAAAAGAAATTGAAATACTTTGCAGAATCAATCGGAATTGAGATTTCATATATTCCAAGGGATTTAATAACTGTTATATTTTATTATCAAATATCTCTCAATCCCTTGAAAACACAAAGTTTATCGCAGGTGAGCTTTCCCTTATTGTTTCCCTTGCGTTATATCGTCCCACCAGTGTTTACGAACTCTGATAAGGGCAAAAACAAGGGCAAGAAAATTATATAAAACAGTATAACACAAAATAAAAGTGACATTGTGAACTGATTGAAATGCTTCTGATTTTTGCAACAAATGATTGATTTAACGATAAGGAGATTTGATACGATGAGAACAATATTTGCAGAATACAATCCCAAGCGCAACAGTATTGATGTTTACACCTCTGTTGGCTATATGCTCCGCATTGACTGTTGGGAAGCTGAAAAGGACTTAAAAACCACGCCTGGATCAAACTGTGCATTAAATGCACTTGCTATTGACGAACCACTGGAATATGCAAAACTATATCTGGATGGAACGATGCAGATATGGGTAGATGCCGAAGATTCTTTGAAACTATATTGAGATCCACCATATTAGAGCAGGAAGGAATATCATAGCATATTGTGTGGATATTCCTTCCTCTTGTCATTAAGTCCTCTAAAATAACTATTAGTATATATCTATTCTCTACTGAGATGATTGTTTATTTTCTGCCAATTTTTATAATAAGCAAACGCTATTGCTAATTCTAAAACTCCGCATTGCGACTTACCAATCTTTTCTTCTTTAGCACGTATATGCTGAAAAATGGCATTTTGCAAAATTTCTTTTTCAATGTTGTCTCTTAAATTTTCATTTTGTGAAAACCAATCTTCAAATTCAAATCGCTCTTGACTATTGTCAAAAATCAACACTGGAATTTGTTGCCCTGAGCGATTATTACACTGATACTTTCCATATGCAAAAAAAGGGAGCAATTTGCCACTCAAAGAGTCTTTTTCTATGTAATAATAAAATAAACCATTTTCTATTTTATATCTTATCTCCGGTTTCGGAATCAGACATCTTCCCATGTCCATATACCATAATTCAGTTTCATACAATGTGGTAGTTAAGTACTTTAATTGTAGTGGGGCATATAACATCTTTTCATCATCGTAAAAATAACTTAAAGTTTCATATCCTTCATCTGAATCAAGAACTATTATTTGATATTCTGGTGATTTTAGGTTATAGCTATGTCTATCTGAATCCCATGTAGTTTCAGACCAATCCTCTGTATGTTCTAATAAATGAAGTAATTTTTGAGAAGGCGACAAATCAATACCAAATCTTTTTCTCCATAAAAATTCTGTATGTTCAATATTTGCGGTCTGTATCCTCGGTGTGTTTATATCATTTACTCTAGTATATATTGCACCTGCATACAATTTTTTCTTTACATCATGGCTTGGCGAATATGCCTCTGTCAAATAATATGGCGTATTATTCGTGCTCTTAATTATTACTATATCCAATTCGTGATTTTCAATCTCAACCGTCTGAACTGTTGCTTTAGGTATATAATCTCCTGCAAATGGCTTTGATCTTAAAAATTCTGTAACTGACTTAGTTGTATATCTACTATATTTTGTTTTTTCAATTCCCTTTACATTTCCATTGTCATCTGCACCGTAAATTAGATATGCTTGATGTCCATCGATATTATTTGCCATGCAAATAATATCGATCAATTTATCTTCTCTACAATCAGTGTAATCTTCTTTAAAATCCCAATAAGTTCCTTCATATCCAAGTCTTAATAATTCTGAGATTATTTCTTTCAAGTTTTTATCTGACACATTATGCTCCATTCTTATTTATCCCTTAACTATCTGCAATATTCCTACTATAACCTATTTTATATTTTACGACAGAGGATTTCTTCTATTTGCTAAAAATCTCTGTAATCGAATTGCTTCTTCTAATTTATTTGATGCATTTGCTCCAAACAAAATTTCTGCCCATATCTCGTCCATATGTGTAATTGTTGGATTGTTAAGATCCTTAAATGTTATATTAGGAATCTCGGACAATATTTGTCTTATTTGATTTTGAGAAAGCATATTATAATCAGGAACATGTGTCATTTTTGCATCCCTTAATTCACTTTTTCTCATTCCCGAATGATCCTTAGATGCAACTTCACATTCTAACTGATAAAAAACCGTTGTCATATATGAACCAATTACCTGTGCTTCCGTCAATGTTTGGTATGAATATACTGTAAAATTTGTTGAAACATACATAGACACTGCCGATACATATACCCTTCCATTTCTGCGAAGTTTTGTTGGTAATAATATTGAGTTGGCAGGAAATCGTATTGTGCCGTCCTTTTTTGTAATTTTCTCCCATTCTGTAACAGTTTTTACCTTCCTTTGCTGTTGTTTAGCTGGTCTAGTCATAGACATATAATCAGAAATTATTGCTGTACTTAATGAAGATGGAATAGAATTAAAATTTAAAAATTTTGAATCTCCAGTGTTCAGAATAAAATCATCTCTATCTGCATTTCTCATTCCTTCATCAAGTGTGACTTGTGATATATATTTAGAATATAATTCATCGAATGAATCAAAGAATAATAAATCACTTCCTCCATTAACCCCTACTTGACCTTTACGAAATATTTGAGTAGTATTTGGCAAATATGTCATTATAGCATTTCTTATAATATTATTATCAATATATATAATAGCTTCAGACATTTCACTACATACAACTCTCCAGCCATCATTTAGTTTTGCCTGTAATTGTGCATATGAAATTTGTCTTGCCTCTATATCTGGTGTAATATAATCAAAAGCTAATGAATTATATCCCCCAGAATATGCTTCTAAAGCATGTAGATCTATATCAGCCACTGCAACATCACTAGAAAAAATTTTCACTGTACTTGCAGGTTGATCTTTCTTTCCAACCAAGATGCATGTTTCTTCTGAAACAGATTCAAAAAGTCCCTTTCCCGGATAATTGAAAATGCATTGTAATCCAAAAATATTGAGCAACATTTCTCGAAAAGCAATTGCTTCATTTCCCCGCTCTACCAACTGTGCTTTGGGAAATATACATACAATAGTCGTTCCTGTTGGCATTAAACAACAAACAGTTTCTAAGAAAACTGCTCCTAAATTCTGCTGTCCAACTCCAGTATACGACGGACTTCCTTTTGTCTTTTGTATGAAACTTATAAAAGGAGCCTTTCTATTTACACAATTTATTCCTGCCACAAATGGTGGATTTAACAAAACAACCTCAACATCATTAAAATCGGAAGGAACAAATGATAAAATATCTTTTGTTGTTACTACTGGAGCATTTGATTTATTGATTGTTATAGGATTATTTAATCCTAGACGTAATGATAAAAGTTCTATTAGTTTTGGATTTATATCATTTGCTACAACCTGATTGCCGTTTATATTAAATACCTTCATTGCTGAACTAATTAGACTTCCACTTCCAGCTGCAGGATCACATATTTTCTTATTAGCAGATAAATTGCCATTAATCATTTTTGCCATAGTAGCAGCTAGATTAGCCAATTCAGGATCAGTTGCAACTTCTCCATCATGTCTACTGCTTTCAGATAGCATTTCATGTAATGAATCTGCTATTGCATCACCTGATATATTTGCCTCCCCATACTTATATAAATCAGACAAAAGCTTATTTGTCAAAGATACTCTTGGAAGATAATCCGCCGCATTGTATGCAAAAATACCATCAAAGTCTACTCTATTTGCTTCTATGCAAATTTGTTGAACATCTCCGGCAAATGTTGATACACTATATGTTATAGTTGGCGCAGGTTTATGTATTGCATGAAAAGCACCTCTTATATATTCATATAGAAGCATTGCCATTTTACTTTTCCATTCACGACTGTTTGGTAGAGTAGATTTCATACATGTTAAGAAATTATCCAGTGTTGTAAGTTCCGTATATCTGTTATTAATAAAATCATCTAATAATCTTTGAAAAACTAATGCCAATTTGTTCACGATACTATTTTCATCATCAGCGGAAAAATCACATACATTTTCTAATCCTGGTTCTAAAACTTGCTGATGTACACTGGGCTTATGGACATCATATCTAAAACTAATTAATTTTTCCAAATTAGTTATAATATAAAATGGTTTCTCTGTTACTGCCATATTGGATTGAACATACGATTGCGCTTGAAATTGATATCTGGTGCTTTGTACATCTGAAGGAGTTCTCTTAACTTCAATTACACATAAATATTTTCCAGTTGTTTTATTTATAACAACATAGTCCATTTCAAGACTTCCTGTATATACATGATGTTTTGCTTCATAAATCGAACTCAAACCTAACGCTGCTATTGCTTGTGTTAAAGCTTTTTCACACAACGGGTGAAATGTCCTAACTTCTGAATCTGTATAACTAATCATTATTCTCTTCCTCCTTCAAATGTTTTTTTAATTGATTGGCTATTATCTCTGCCATAAGAGGAGGAACTGCGTTCCCAACAATCAGATTTCTCCCCTGCTTACTGGATGAGACAATTTTATATGAATCAGGAAAACTCTGTAAACGTAATGCTTCCCTAACTGTAATCAGCCTATTTTCTGCATAATGAATGTTACAGCCAACATTAGGTCTATTAAAATAAGTGTTAATTGTATATGAGGGCTCATCGGGGCTCATGCGACCATAGCATGTAGTGTGTCCTCCCTCACGCTGTAATCTCCTTATTCGTTCTGATTTTACATCTGGTGGTATATCCATATAATTTCCACCTGGTCTTACATGTGATACAATATATTTGTCTAGCTCACTCATTTTCGGCATAAAATGTTCCGTTACACCTTGATTTGTTCGCATTTTTCTCTGATAGTCATTTTCAGCCTCACACCTATAGTGTACTATTCCATTTTCATTCAAAATAGCTTCTGGCAAATCATCTAGTGCCTCCTTCACACTTACATATTTTTTTAATCCTGTTCCTGATTCATTATGAGTTGGTGAAGGGAATGCAAATTCTTTTCCATTATTTACTCCAACTATTAATACCCTTTTTCTTCTTTGCGGGATACCATAATCAGCTGCATTTACAACCATACTTTCGATGTTATATCCAATATCGCAAAAAGCTCTTTTTAATAACTCAAATATTTTTTCCCCATTTTTATTCTTTGCAGATAATAAGCCCATTACATTTTCAAATACAAACGCTTTTGGTTTCACATGTCTAATTATTTCTATATATCTCCATACAAGTTGTCCTCTTTCATCCTCAACATTTCTTTTTCCTGCTAAAGAAAACGACTGACATGGTGGTCCGCCTATTACAACATCTGCATTTGGAATCATTGCTAAATCAATTTTATTGATATCCGCACATATTATATGATTTCCAATGTTTTCCTTATATGTCGCTACCGCATTTTTATTATTATCTATAGCCCATATAATTTCATATCCTGCTTTTTGAAACCCAAGATCTAATCCTCCACCACCTGAAAAAAGGCTAACTACTTTTATTGACATTATAGACCCTCCAGTCTTTTTTTTCGCTTTGTTTCATATTTTTGTTTTATCATATTAAAATCATATTCTGAATAAACTGATAAAATTTTTGTTATGTCATCTATACATTTTCTGTCTCCATTTTGTGCTAATTGGCTACCATATTTTTTTAATAAATGCATGTCATTTCCTTTGACAGCATCAATATCAGGAAATGTAATACTTTCAATATCGTATCTTTGCAGTTTCAACAACCCTGCTCCATATTTTTTGCCCATACTTTCAAGTTGATAATATGTATAATAATTATTTAACAAAGAAAACAAAATCCATTTATCTATTTTGGGATAAATAATATAAAAATTATCTCGTATTATACATTGTTCCTCATTCATCACAAACTTCATATCATTTCTTACAAAATAACTAAAAATAATACCTTCACAATCAAAAAGATTTAGTCTATACCATGTTTTAGTCGTTGCAATTTTATTCAACAATGTTTGCGGCTTTTTGTTCTCAAGTATTATCTTTTTCCAATACTTTAAATATTCTATACACTTTTTATCAAGATTTTCATCCAATGGTGCAAACAACCAATCTTTTCTTGCATCTTTTGTAGAAAAGCCACATATGTTTTTTGGAGAAGAGATAATAGGTCTCATATATTTTTTATTATTTAAGTTAGGATTAATATACATTTCATTGTACCCAGTTGTTAATCCTCTCCTTACATTTGCTAACTTAGAGAAACTAGTTTTCCAACTAACCATATCACTTTGTTCTGGAGCGTCCAGTTTAATAAATTCATCATTCGATAAATGAACATATTCCGTCTTATAATTCGTGTTTAAATCTCCTTTTACAAGTTTAAGAATTAGAACTTCAACCAATGCATTTTTTTCAAATACTTCCCCTGAAATATGTATTCGTCTTTTTATTCCCGCGCATTCCTTTATCATTTTTTGAAATGAATCTCCACTACGAGTATTTATCCAGCTACTTGGAAATATTACTATCATTTCACCACCCATACGAAGTAGGGAGAATCCCTTAACTATAAAATACATATACATATTTGCAGTGTGCGGCAAGCTGTTAAACAAATCATTCTCCGACAATTTTTCTTTACTCACACCTAATTCTTTTAAATCATTAATTTTTTCATGTCGTATATATGGTGGATTCATAATTATCCCATCATATAGCTGTTCAGTACTACAACTTAAAAAATCTGCATTTACCAAATTATACTTTGTGTACTTATTTTTCACGTTGTCAAACAATTTTCTATCTATTTCATAGCCATCAACTTCTGAATAACCACTATCTGACAAAGCTCTTAAAAAGGCTCCTTCACCAAAACAAGGCTCAATTATTCTTGCATCCTTTGGAATTGTAAATAAATTAACCATATAAGATGCAACATTGCCCGTTGTAAATATCTGTCCTAAATCCATATATATGACCTCTAATCTATGGCACTACGACCACTTTTTATCCATGCATCAAGTTCTGATTGTTTAAATTTCCACAGCTTGCCAATCTTATGTGCTGGAATGTCGGTCTTTTTTATCCAATTTCTTATAGTTTCTTTCGATACCCCCATATAACTTGCTGCCTGATCAATCCCTATCCAAACATCTGATACCATTTTATGAACCTCTCTTAATAATTCTTCAATTCATTATAGAATATTTGTTCGCATATTTCAATATTTTTAATGATATTTAGTGGTATTTGATGGTAAATCAACAAAATGAAAAATAAACGGACTATTATAATTAACAGCCCGTTTATCTCTAGCAGTATCCTCGGGCTTCCCGCCAGCCTTTTACATACCATCTGATTGCAGCATATATCGCTTGTACGAATAATAAGAGCAATAGCAGATTGACTGGCAACACTGCCTTTATCCAATGTCCGAAGTAGATTGTTACTGCAAAGCTCATAAGTGTTACCATTATGGTAATCGTATCCCAACAGTATTTCTTATATAGGTTGGCAATTCTTATTCCAATCACTACAGACAGTATTCCAGCAACCGCCAGACATCCCCCGCAAATCAGTATTCTTATTATCCAATACACAATTCCTGCAATGACCAGATTGGATAATCCGTTACTGATTTGTGCCGCTTCCTTTCCGATCTGTATTATCAAGCCTGCAATGGTCTGTGTGAATGTTGCAATTGCATCAAAGAATGTCCTGCAATCGGTGAGAAACTCTTTTTTCTGTATTATTTGAAAAATAGTAGTCGATGCAGAATACCATATCAGCAGAAACATCAATGCTTCATACATGACTGTTTTTGTTTTATATCTGCCTGCCAGTTTTTCCATCTGCATATCATATTTTTCCTTAGCTTTCAGATAAGCTGTCTGGTTACAATTCCCGCACTTTTGATAGAGTACCGGTTTTTCAACCGGTATCTCTACTTTTTTCTGATGGGAGAGTGCATAGTCCCGTTCCTGTTCTGCCTGCCTTAGCTTATCTTGACATTCCTCTGTCATGATTTTGGCATCGTTCGTTTTCTCTTTCTCGCTCTGCAATAATTCTTTTGTTTTCCTCAAGTTGTTCTTTAAGGCTTGAATGTTCTCGGTTTTGTTCTCGCTGTTTAACTTCTCGTTCAAGGTCAGCGATTCGTCGAGCTGCACTTTCAGTTCCCGGATAGTCCGGTCTTTCTGGTCGAGTTCTTCCTGCATCTGCTCCGTCAGCAGAGTGTATTATGAATATTATCATCTGGACGGAACCGAAGAAATCCCGGCAGATTACAAGGAAATCTCCTTTGTCTGCCTGAGACCGGACGGATGTCTGGAACTGCCAAGCACACTCAGCATTGCCTGCCGATCAGTTGCAAAAAGACTGGACGGATTTGAGAATTTCCATTTCCACCAGTTGCGACACACCTACACAAGCAACCTCCTCTCAAACGGAGCTGCCCCAAAAGATGTGCAGGAACTGTTAGGACACTCTGATGTCAGTACCATAATGAACGTCTATGCCCACTCTACAAGAAAAGCAAAGCGGAACTCTGCCAGACTTCTTGATAAAGTAGCAGGCAACGACTAAATAAAAAATTCCCTTATTTTCCTTGCTGATTCCGCATAAGGGCAAAAATAAGGGAAAATACATATCATTTCACTATTTAAGGGGCTAAAAAGCCAGTAAAATAAGGAAAGTTCAAGAAATCTCTCCACAAATTCCGATTTTTCAAAGTCATTATATTGGTAATACAGAAATCCCCATATTATCTAACCTAACAATTTCTATTTTAGCAAATAAAATATTCAAAATTCAAACCACTTTTGATGTGATTGTTAATCATATTCCTTTCGCATTGACCAAATAATTCTTTTACCTTATCAATAACTTCCGTAACATCATCACTTTCAAATATTACCTCTTTTTCTTTGTTTAACAACTGCGTTTACATCCACACATATGAAGGCAATTTTTTCTTAAGCGCATTATAAACAACTAATGTCGCTTTGACATCCTCTAAACTATCGTGAGCCAACTCATCAAAATTATAACCATAATAACATGCCGCATTTGTTAGCTTTTGATATGTATGGTTACCATAATAATTGTTTCATTCTCCATATATCTTAGCAAATTCTATCATTGGATCGTATATTATAGTACCATGTTTAAACCTAATTCCTGCATTAGCTAAAAATGCATAGTCAAAATCAACATTATAGGCTATCCGCTCGACACAGCCATCAAATACAGCTTATCTTACAGAAATATTAGTTATTACTCCTTTGTAATTTTCTTTTATTATATGAATCTTCATCAATAGCTCCAGAAGCCAACATTCTTTCTGACCATAACTGAAGTGTTTCAACATTTACCGATATTTTTTCTAATTCCTCCTGAATATATATGAAATCATCTAATTCGTCGTTATCAATTATACCATCAGCTGTAATCTCAATGAGGCGTTCCTGCTTCTTGTTCATCTTATTAAGAGAAGCTACCGTTTCAAGTATAATCTGAGGGAGCTCTTTCATTTTAATCTCTGGAACATATTGCTGTCCAATTGGACACTGATTTGAGCAATAATAATTACACAATTCCGGTGATTTATACTTATCAGCCATTATGAGTACTTCTTCCGGATGTGGCAGCACCTTCTCACTGTCTATTTTTCAATTCTCTCTGGAGGCACGCACTCTAAAAGTTCACTTGCCTTTTCTCGGCTAAGTCCTAGCTCCTCTCTTTTTAACTGGTATACATTCTTATTCTCTTTAATTGATGCTCTTCCCATTCCTTATTCCCTCACTTAAAATCTTACTGTATCTTTGCTATAATTCCTTCTTCTGTTATAGTTTGTAGACATTCCATAGGCACATCTGAATGCATTATCTGCCTCTACATGACCACCTGGGAAAGTCGTACCAGAATAATTCTTGCCCACTTTATCCAAGGCCAGTACATTTCCTTTATTATCACTAATCATGCACATGTTCATGAATACTACTTTTTCTATCATCTGTTACTCCATTTAATATAGCTTATCAACTTCTTTTTCATATGCTGCTTCTGTATCTCTGTCAAACAGAACAAAATATATTTCTTCTATTTGCTTTGGAAATTCCTGCTCAAATCTTGCCACAACATTTACAGCAATGTGTGCTGCCAGTTTAACAGGAAAACCATAAACACCTGTTGATATAGATGGAAACGCTATTCTTTTTATACCTTTTTCCAATGCAAGTTTAAGCGAATGATAATAACAGCTGGCAAGCAACTGCTCCTCATTATCCTTTCCGCCTCTCCATATAGGTCCGACTGTATGTATAATATAATCACATGGCAGATTATAGCCTTTGGTAATCTTTGCTTCTCCTGTTTCACATCCATGAAGCATCCTACATTCTTTTAAAAGATCAGGACCTGCTACCCTGTGAATTGCTCCATCAACACCGCTACCACCTAAGAGACTGTTATTTGCTGCATTTACTATAACGTCAACATAATCTATTTTTGTTATATCACCTAGAACAGTTTTAATCATCGTAATTTCTCCCAAATATTTTCTTTAAATAATTTCCCATTATACCGTCAATTGTACCACCGCCAATATCGCCTTCAATTACTCTTTTTCTTCCATCCTTATAAGTAATCTGCAAGGTATATCCATATCCGTCGCAAACTTGTGCTTCCATAATATTCTTTTTCCATAATGGTGCACCAAATAACTTTTGATATTTATTGTATAATCTTAATACATTCTCTTTTTTTGTTACGCATATGTCTTTGTATGTGTAACGATTAGATTCTCCTTGATATGTATATTCAATCCACCTACCATCCGGATATATCTCATACACATATCTTCTTTTCATATCTATTGTTCCTAACCCGAAATCTTCTACCTTAAAGCGTATTTTCTTAATATACATTCCCGGCAACAAATCTAGCGACCATCTGTATCCGCATTCCTGACAGCCATAATCTTCGTGCGGCTGGTCATCAAGCATAATGCTACCACCATATATTATTTTATTGTTATCAATTAATTCTCTGATTTCATTATTGTCATGTTGTATTCCATAATATATTGGTGCTACATTCTCTGAATCACACTTAGGACATTTCATTATCATTTATCTGCTTCTTCCTTACTATATTGACAATTCCTTCTTCAGATACTTCCCAAACTTCAATATCTTCTAATAAATATCCGTAGATACGGCAATAGTACTCCGCAAGACTCTCACCTGTCCTTAACCTAACATCTTTCTTCATTGCCAGTATTTTCCTTGCATTATAATTAACACTCCTTAAATAAAGAACAGCTTCATTAAGAGTAGACATTTTTGCACTTGGAACATTTCCACCATTTGTCCATGTATAACACTTACATTCTATAATAATGTCTCCATCTGCTGACACAACATCAAATTTATGTTCCTTTGGCGGATTGCCTACAGGCACAACTTTCTCCTCATCAAATGGCATATTAAATGTTTTCTGAGCAATTGATAATACTTTTCTTTGAAAATCCTTACCTACCTTTGGATTGTCACTATTAGAATTCATTCGTATTCACCTATCCTAAAAACAATATAGTTATTATATCAGATTTGTTACAATATGTCCTTTTAATTAGATGTTTTGTTACACTTAAAATTTTAGGTATGTAACATCCATATATTCATCAGAAATTTTGTTACCACAGTAACAAAAAAAATGGCTTGTTACTACACCTTAACAAGTCATTTTCAAACTGATTAATATATAAAAAGATATATTTTTACATGGTGCCATAATATAAGCTAAGAAATCTCCTTGCCAGATTCAATTCTGTTTTCTCACACATAATCACATTTTCAATACATATGAATATTCTCTTATTCTTAATGAAATTCCATTCCGTAGCATTGATATTTTTGAAAATGCCGTATCAGCCGGAACCGGTAACTTCCTTGTAGACGGACCGAAAGAGACTGTACGCATAGATGAATCTATCCTGCCGGAAGATACTACTTTCGGTGTCCGCATTAGTGGTGACAGTATGGAACCTGAATTCCACGATGGTCAGATTGCATGGGTATTACAACAGGAATCTGTTGCTAATGGAGAAATCGGCATATTCGCTCTAAACGGAGAAGCCTACATCAAGAAATTACAAAACGATAAAGACGGAATTTTCCTTATCTCGCTTAATGAAAAGTATGCACCTATCAAGGTTGGAGAAAACGACCGCTTAGACATATTTGGAAAAGTTCTTGGAAAATCTAATGCTTCTGCTATCACAGGACATTGCTGATAAAATTGCAAGTCCTTTTTATTAGACACATTATTTTGCATAATTGAAAATAAGAAAATATCTATAGAACTGAAAGAAGGGATTTTTATGGCGGTTACTAATAATATCAGAGAAATCCGGGAACAGCGTGGCATTTACCAGGATGACCTTGCCGCTGCTATCAGATACAGCACCAAAACTGTCGGCAGGATAGAACGTGGGGACAGCACCCCATCTGCCGAATTTATGCTGCGGATATCAAAGTACTTTAATATGCTGGTGGAAGATGTATTCCATGTGGAAGATTGAGCTGGGTATTTTATCCAGCTCAATCTTCCGCTCCCTGTAAATGAGAATTTGTCCGCTCCTTTATATAAAATAATTCCATTTTTCAGAACTACTAACTATTTTTCTTATCTAAATGACATTGATTATCTAATTAACTACATTATTTTCTGTCTAAAATATCCATAAATTCGTCACCTGTAATTGTTTCCTTATTCATAAATTTATCAGGAAGCATAAAACGCTCTACCGCTGACTGTGATATCCTCAGTGTATCATTCTTCAAATCTATAATATACAGATAATCATCCATACAAGGTGCAATTAAGTCAATCATACTTCCTGCTTCCCGCTCGTCAAGTATTTTATATGCATCAAAAGCCATCATCAAAATTCACCTTCCATTATATTACTCTTCAATGTCTGAGATTTTGAATTTCGCTATCATTTCACTCAGATTTTCTGATTCACTGCTCATCTGCTGGCTCGCAGCCGCACACTCCTGTGATGTTGCTGAATTGGTCTGTACAACATCATTGATCTGCTCAATTCCTTCGTTAATCTGCTTGATCTCACTGGTCTGGGTCTCAAGTGTATCAGCTATATTAATCACCTCTTTTGTAATCACCTTAGAGTTCTCTGCTACTTCTTCAAGCTGTGAGGCTGTCTGCTCTGCAATATTCATGCCTTTTTCAACAGCCTGCACAGATGCCTCTATAAGCGCAGCTGATTCCTTTGCAGCCTGTGCACTTTGATCGGCAAGAATATTTACCTGATTTGCCACAACCGCAAAGCCTTTTCCTGCCTCCCCTGCCCTTGCCGCCTCAATAGAAGCATTTAATGCAAGCAGGTTGGTCTGTGATGCAATCTCATTAATAGTTGATATAATCTGATCTATCTGTTTAGAGGCTTCGTTTATTTCATGCATAGCTGCAACCATCTCCTGCATCTTTCCATTGCTTTCCCAAATTGCACCTCCAAGCTCATCCACTTTTCCACTGATTTCCTTTGCACTCTTTGAATTCTGCTCCACCTGCTCTGAAACTCCCGCAACTGTCGCTGTCAGTTCCTCTACAACCGCAGCCTGATTGGTTGCACCGTCTGCAAGGTCATTTGAGCTTGCAGCTACCTGCTCTGCCGCACTTGAAACCTCGCTTGATACATGCTGGATTCCATTTATGGTGACTGCCATACTTTTTTCAAATTCCATAAATGACTGTAAAATACCTACAAAATCGCCTCTCCACTCTACTTCCGGCTGTGCATCAAAATGTCCGTCCGCAAAGAGCTTCATCGACCTGTCTATATCTTCCACATATGAGCCGAGAATACGGATAGACTTTCTCATGCTGTGTGCCAATCTACCGATTTCATCCTCTGAATGGTACTCAAGTGTGCTGTGAAGATTTCCTTCTGTCAGCTCCTTTGCCACATCCTCGATTGCATGTAACGGCTCAAGGATTGTATCAAGCACGATCTTTCCTGTTCTCTTTGTCAACCGCCATGCACATGTCAGACAGATAATGATGACTATGAGTCCGACTGCAGCACATACGTATGTACTTACAACTGCCTGAAGGCTTCTTTCGTCAGTCAGCTTGTCGATTTCCTTTGCAAGCTCAACAGTTTTATTTAACTTTGGTGTACACTCATTGATAATCTGATCAACAGCCCCATCCTTCTGTCCGGCTTTAATCTTATCCATGATTGAGTATCCGGTATTCGCCCAGTCAGAAAGAGCCTTTGAATATTCATTATACTGATCCTCAGGAACGATACCTGCTTTTTTTATTGTTTTTAACTGCACATCAATATCCTCTAGCAAAGTTTTTGCACCCTGCTCATAATCTTCATACGTAGACTTGTCAGGATTAAGTGCCATCTCTCTTACATTTCTTGCCGCTGCAGTTACATTTATTCTACATACCTTAACCGCCTGATCAGAAGCATTTACCTTGTTTACATAGTTTAACATATTGAAAAACAACACACCAATGACCGCAATCGAAAGCAGTCCCGAAATAAGCATCATGGTAATAACCATTTTGTAACCATAGTTGATTCTTTTACCCAAATGCATGTTTTCCAATTTCTTTTTCATCGCACCTTTTTTTGAAGACATAGTTTGTTATTTCCTCCTATCTTATGATACCTTTTGACTCTTTAATCATATTATTATTTATACTCAAGTCCGAATTCATCAGACTAATTTAATATAGTACTTTTTTCTAAGGGCACAATACTGTATTCTCAATAATCTTTATGTGAATCTTTCTATTAAATATGTGGATTTGCACAAAATGGTATAATTTTTCGTAATCCCCCTTAAAATACATATTTTACGAACTGTTTGTATTTTTGGTCAGTTTTGCAAACTTGAATTTGTCCGCTCCTTTATATAAAATAATTCCATTTTTCAGAACTACTAACTATTTTTCTTATCTAAATGACATTGATTATCTAATTAACTACATTATTTTCTGTCTAAAATATCCATAAATTCGTCACCTGTAATTGTTTCCTTCTCATACAGGTACATAGCCAGTTCGTCCAGTTTTTTCCTGTTTTCAGCAAGGATTTTTCTTGCTTTTTCATGCTCTGCTTTTACGAGTTGCACGACTTTTTCATCAATTTCCTTCTGTGTATCTGCGGAACAGGAAAGAGACGTATCGCCGCCAAGATACTGGTTGGTCACGTTTTCCATTGCCACCATGTCGAATTCATCTGTCATGCCGTAGCGGGTGATCATCGCTCTTGCAATTTTTGTTGCCTGTTCGATATCATTGGAGGCTCCGGTCGTGATCTCACCAAATACAATCTCCTCTGCCGCACGTCCGCCTGTAAATGTAGCAATCTTATTCTCAAGTTCTTTTTTCGTCATCAGATATTTATCACCCTGCTCAACCTGCATAGTGTAGCCGAGTGCACCTGAGGTACGCGGGATGATCGTAATCTTCTGGACCGGTGCTGAATGACTCTGCAATGCAGCTACAAGAGCGTGTCCGATCTCATGATATGCAACAACCTTCTTCTCCTGATCTGAAAGAACCGCATTCTTCTTCTGATATCCTGCAATAACCACTTCTATACTTTCTTCGAGATCAGATTCATTTATGACGGTCCTTCCACTACGGACAGCACGTAATGCTGCTTCATTTATAATATTGGCAAGCTCCGCACCGGATGCACCCGATGCCATACGTGCAATCGTATGCAGGTCAACATCATCAGATGCTTTTATCTTCTTTGCATGAACCTTTAAAATTGCTTCACGGCCTGCAAGATCCGGCAGTTCAACCGGCACACGTCTATCAAAACGTCCCGGACGTGTAAGTGCCGGATCTAACGACTCCGGACGGTTCGTTGCAGCAAGAATGATGACGCCATTATTTTCTTCAAATCCGTCCATCTCTGTAAGAAGCTGGTTTAAGGTCTGCTCCCTCTCATCATTTCCGCCCATTTGTCCGTCACGCTTTTTACCAATGGCATCAATTTCATCAATAAACACGATACATGGTGCCTTTTCCTTTGCCTGTCCGAAAAGATCTCGAACCTTGGAAGCTCCCATACCGACAAACATCTCAACGAATTCTGATCCGGACATTGAGAAAAATGGTACATTTGATTCACCCGCCACTGCTTTCGCAAGCATTGTTTTGCCGGTTCCCGGAGGTCCTACAAGAAGGACACCTTTTGGCATAGACGCACCTACATCGGTATACTTCTTCGGATTGTGAAGATAATCAACGATCTCTGAAAGGTTTTCTTTCGCCTCATCTTCTCCTGCAACGTCTGAAAAACGGATTCCCTCACTGGATTGCACATAAATCTTCGCATTGCTTTTTCCCATTCCAAAAGCCATCGAATTTTTTCCTCCGGCATGCTCCATCAGTTTCTTCGCCATATAATTTCCCAGTGCGATAAAAAGGATCAATGGCAAAACCCCGGTCAGCAGGAAGCTGATGATCGGTGACATCTGTTTATCGATATCTTTTGCGAATACTGCTCCACATTCATATAGCCTGTCCGTCAGGTTCGGATCGTTCATCAGACCTGTTTTATAAATATTTTTTTGATCTTTATCTGTAAAGATGATCTGATTGTCATTAACTTCTACTTCACCAATATTCTTCTTCTCGATCATGCTCATAAAAGTGCCATAATCCGTTTCTTTCACCTTATGCTCCATAAGGATTGGTGTGACAACCAGATTAAATACGATCAGCACTATTAACACAATCCCATAATAATATGCCAGTGGTTTTTTCGGTGTTTTAACTTCTTTCATGGTCTTTCCTCCTGTTGTTCTGCGTTATGCTTTCTCCGTGCATTTTCGTATTATTTATTCT